>OLNZ01000264.1_pt1 | contig 58849 bp, 50 predicted proteins | sample 1672981 | NCBI WGS metagenome assembly OLNZ01 (sample SAMEA3136743, study PRJEB25190) | human gut metagenome | biome: human gut; feature: human-associated habitat; material: faeces | place: Austria | collected 2013 | reverse complement strand
GCATGTGTTAAGCACGCCGCCAGCGTTCATCCTGAGCCAGGATCAAACTCTCATATTAAAAAGTTTGTATCCCGTTCATGACTCACCATCGCTGGCTAATCAATCCCGTTTTACTGTTTTGGATCGTTTTTACTAAAACGTTCTCTTGAAAAATCTTTTAAGAAATTTCAGGGTTGTTTTGTTGTTTAATCTTCATTCAGTTTTCATTGTTCTTGTTTGCTTTGCTGTTACTCATTAGCGCCGCAACAGTGATTATATTATCACAAGCATTTCCCCTTGTCAACAACTTTTTTCAAATTTTTTCGACTTTTTTATTACCCGAAAAAAGCAAGTAAAAGCAAGGGAAAATAACCGCTATATATTGTGCATACCTCTTCTTGAATTCGAATATATTGAAAGAAAATGCAGCAAAAAAATACTAAATATATGCCAGTACTTCCGCAATATTCTGTACACCGATCAATTTGATTCCTTCTACTTCATCTATGCCATCACAATTAATCTTTGGCAAAATGCATGTCGTAAAACCCAACTTGGCAGCCTCTTTCACCCGTTGTGCTGCCATGGATACTCCGCGCACTTCTCCTGCCAATCCTACTTCTCCAAAAATGATCGTATGTGCATCCACTGGTACATTCTTAAAACTGGATACCAATGCTACAATGATTCCTAAATCAATCGCAGGCTCGTTCAATTTCATTCCACCCGCAAGATTCACATAAGCATCATTTCCTGCTAACATCATCCCGGCACGTTTCTCCAAAACCGCCATTAACAGATTCACCCGGTTATAATCTATTCCGACAGAAGTTCTTCTTGGAAGATTAAAATTCGACTGACACACCAGTGCCTGAATCTCGATCAGAATCGGTCTTGTTCCTTCCATTGAACATACCACAACGGATCCTGCCGCATCCAACGGCCGTCCATTCAACATGACCTGTGATGGATTTTCCACTTCTAACAGTCCATTTTCCTTCATTTCAAATACACCAATCTCGTTCGTAGAGCCAAAACGGTTCTTTACCCCTCGTAAGATACGGTAGATCGCATTCTTCTCCCCTTCAAAATATAGCACCGTATCCACCATATGTTCCAGTGTTCTAGGCCCTGCCACCATTCCCTCTTTTGTTACATGTCCGACAATGAAGATTGCAATATCCAATTGTTTGGCAATACGCATTAACCGTCCGGTTACCTCTCTTACCTGTGATACACTGCCTGCACCACTGTTAACACCCTCTAAGTACATTGTCTGAATAGAATCAATCACAACCACTTCCGGCATGATCTTAGTGATTCCACCTTCGATTGCATCCAGATTTGTCTCACATAATAAAAGCATATCCTTCGTAAATCCACCCAGACGCTCTGCCCGGAGCTTGATCTGTTGTAATGATTCCTCTCCAGATACATATAACACCTTATGTTCTGCACTTGTCAGATTACGGCACACCTGTAATAACAGGGTGGATTTACCAATTCCCGGATCGCCTCCAACCAGAGTAAGAGAACCTTTTACGATTCCTCCGCCTAATACGCGGTCTAATTCTTTCATGCCTGTGCCAATTCGTGTATCTTCCGACGTAGTGACATTTAAAATGCTAGTAGGCGTTGCAGCCTCTGTACTTTTTACAGAGTGCTGGCCAACGCCTACTACTAATTTCTCTTCTACAAAAGTATTCCAATTCTTACATCCCGGACACTGTCCGAGCCACTTAGCCGATTCATATCCACACTCCTGGCAAAAATAGATCTGTTTTGCCTTTGCCATATAAATCTCCTTATAATTTCTCGATCTTAATAGTAGAAACCTGTCCCGGATTCAGTTCCACACTTAAATTCAGCTTTCCACCAAGATTAGTCTTGACAGATCCTGCACTGTTGCCATCGATCACTGTAACATATTCCTGTCCTGCTTCTAATTCCAATGTGATCTGGGAATCCTCTGTTCCTTCTACCTGAAATTCTACCATATTGTCAGATGCATTAAATCCATGTACAACGGTTCCCGGTACAGATTCATATACAAATGAGCCATTCTTCTCAAGTTTGGTAATCTCTTTAAATGTCTTAACTTTATATTTATCTCCTTTGAACTCAAAACCGTCTAATTTGGTCTTTGTGTCCAACTCATAATTGCCAAAACTTAATGTCCCATTCTCTTCTTTGATCAGCTCGCTTACTACTGCCATCTTCTTATCCTCCTGTACTTTATCCGATTATGCTGTTATATCTTCGTATGTCTCAATTGCCATTCACCACAAAAGAGCCCATTTATCGTGCTTATAGTATACAATATATGGTGGCTTTTTTCCAGCTAATTTTTTATAAATTTACTCCAAAACCTTAAACTTCACTCCCGCTTTTACAATCGAGATCCGCACAGTCTGTCCCGCCTTTATATTGCCTGCGAGCATTTCTTCTGCCATCTTGTCTTCTACTTCATTTTGAATGGCTCTCTTTAACGGACGTGCACCATACTTCTTGTCATATCCTTTTTCGAATATATAATTCTTCAAAGCCTCTCCATAACGCAATTCGATTCCCAACTGCTCTTTCACCCGCTTTGCAAAATTATGCAGCAACAGACTTGCAATCTGTTTCACTTCTTCCTTTGTCAGGGCATGGAATACGATCGTGTCATCAATACGGTTCAAAAATTCCGGCTTAAATAATCTCTTAACCTCTTCCATAACACCATTCTTCATATCCTCATGTTCCTTGCTATCAGAAGAATCACCGGTAAATCCTAAGCGTTTCGGCTCCATAATTCTGGATGCACCCGCATTACTCGTCATAATAATGATCGTATTCTTAAAATCTACTTTACGTCCCTGTGCATCTGTCACATGTCCATCATCTAATATCTGTAACAGAACGTTAAATATATCCACATGTGCTTTTTCAATCTCATCAAATAAGATAACAGAATACGGATTCTTCCGGACCTGTTCACTTAACTGACCGCCTTCTTCAAATCCAACATATCCGGGAGGCGAACCGATCATTTTGGACACGCTATGTTTCTCCATGTATTCGGACATATCAACGCGTATCAGGTTCTTCTCGTCCCCAAATACGGTCTCTGCCAACGCTTTTGAAAGTTCTGTTTTACCGACACCGGTCGGTCCTAAGAACAGGAATGAACCGATCGGACGTTTCGGGTCCTTTAGTCCCACCCTGCCTCGTTTGATTGCCTTTGCAACTGCCTCTACCGCTTCATTTTGTCCGATCACACGCTTGTGTAATTCATCCTCTAAATGCAGCAGACGTTTGGACTCTTCCTCCTGCAATCTGCTAACCGGAATCTTTGTCCATTCGGATACAACCTGGGCAATATCCTCTTCATTCAATGTCAGATCCTGATTCTTCAATGTATTGTCATGTTTTTTCTTTAGTTTGTCACGTTTCTCTTCTAATACTTTGATTGCAAGCTTTGTCTCATGTGCAGTTTCCAAATCATTCTCCATAAAGGATTCATCTAATTCTTCATTTAACACCGACAGTTCTTTTTCAATCTGTTTCATCTGTGGTGTAACCTTAAATGCTGCCAGTCGTTTCTTCGCTGCCGCCTCATCCATCAGATCAATTGCTTTATCCGGCAGGAAACGATCATTCAGATACCGTACCGACAATGTAACACAAGCCTTGATCGCATCATCACCAATTGATAAACCATGATGATACTCATAGATCGGACATAATCCTCTAAGAATCTCTACCGCCTCTTCCGGCGTTGGTTCCTGTACAGTCACCGGCTGAAATCTTCTTTCTAATGCTGCATCCTTTTCAATATACTTGCGGTATTCTGCGGTAGTGGTCGCACCGATCATCTGAATCTCTCCGCGCGAAAGTGCCGGCTTCAATATATTAGACGCATCAATTGCACCTTCTGCACCACCGGCGCCGATGATTGTATGCAATTCATCTACAAATAATATAATATTTCCTGCCTGCGTTACTTCCTGAATCAATTTCTTGATTCTTTCTTCGAATTCTCCACGATATTTGGAACCAGCCACCATTCCGGAAAGATCAAGTGAAAGCAGTCTTTTCCCTAACACGGTTTCCGGCACATCCCCTACATCGATCATCTGCGCAAGTCCTTCTACAATTGCAGTCTTACCAACACCCGGTTCTCCTACAAGACACGGATTATTCTTCATTCTTCTGCTAAGAATCTGTACCACTCTTTGAATCTCAGTTGTTCTTCCCACAACCGGATCTAATTTTCCTTCTCTCGCTAATCTGGTAAAATCTCTTGAATACTGATCCAATGTCGGCGTAGCGGATTTTCCTCTTTTATCTTTTGACTTTAATTGATTTAATTCGCTTTTTGCAATTGCCGGATCCACACACATTGCGGTTAATATTTCACCATACATTTTCGGAATTGCTATATTCATCGCTGTCAACAGACGAAATGCAACACTGTCCGGATGTTTAATGATCGCGATCAATAAATGTTCCGTTCCTACCTGCTTTGATTTGAATTTGGTCGCTTCTTTGTCCGCAAGGTCGAGAATATCCTGACATCTTTTGGAATAATCTGCTTTGTCCACCAATGCAACATTGGTATGATCCATCATAAGCTGGCTGGTAAGGTTCTCTAACCGTTCCTCGTCCACGCCATTCTTCGTAAGAACTGCATAAGCAATGCCATTTTTTTCTTTCATAAGTCCAAGAAGTAAATGCTCACTTCCGACATATTCCTGTTTTAATTGCAGTGCAACTTTCTTTGCATACTTCAGAGCATTATTTGCACTTTTGGTATAATTCTGTTTCATTGCATTCTCCAATCTCTATATATTCTACTACAAAGAAAGGTCCGTTGTGCCAAACACATGGAAACACTTATGAAAATGCATTCTCCATGTATGGTGATTGTACAACAGACCCCTCATTTGTATTATACCATTCTACTTTTCATCAATTGCTTTTCCAATATCATGACGCATATATTTGTTCTCAAATGTAATCCATTCAGTCGCTTTATATGCATTTGCTCTTGCTGTTACCAGATCTTTTCCCTTTGCAGTCACTCCAAGGACACGTCCGCCATTGGTCACCACTTCTCCATTCTGAAGTTTTGTTCCTGCATGGAATACATAATAATCCTCTTTATCCTTAAATGTCTCCAAGCCATGAATCGGGAATCCCTTTTCGTAGGATACCGGATATCCGTCAGATGCTAATACAACACAAACTGCTGCATTATCCTCAAATTCCAGATTGATCTCGTCTAACCTGCCTTCAATACAGGCTTCCATTACATCAATAATATCATTCTTCATTCTAGGAAGGACTACCTGTGCTTCAGGATCTCCAAAGCGGGCGTTATACTCCAATACCTTTGTTCCCTTTGGCGTGATCATCAGTCCGGTAAATAATACACCGACAAAATCTCTTCCTTCTGCCTTCATTGCTGCCATTGTCTTCTTATAGATCTCTTCCTGACAGAAATCATCAATCTCTTTGGTATAGAACGGACTTGGAGAAAATGTTCCCATTCCTCCGGTATTCAATCCCTGATCACCGTCTTGGGCACGTTTATGATCCTGTGCAGAAGTCATCGTCTTGATCGTTGTTCCATCACAAAATGCCAGAACAGACACCTCACGACCCGTCATAAACTCTTCTATTACCATCTTATTGCCGGCATTGCCAAAGTGCTTGTCTAACATGATCTCTTTCACACCGGCTTTAGCTTCCTCTAAATCGTTACAGATCAACACACCTTTGCCAAGAGCAAGACCATCCGCTTTCAATACGATTGGGAATTCTGCGGTCTCAAGATATGCTAATGCTGCATCTGCATTATCAAATGTCTCATATGCAGCAGTCGGAATATCATATTTCTTCATCAGATCTTTCGAAAATGCCTTAGATCCCTCAATGATCGCTGCATTCCTGCGTGGTCCAAATACTTTGATGTTCTCTTTTTCAAAAGCATCCACACAACCAGCTACCAATGGATCATCCGGTCCGACAATTACAAAATCAATTGCTTTTTCTTTTGCAAAGGCAACCAGCTTATCAAAATCCATTACCGAAATATCTACACATTCTGCAAGTTCTGCAATTCCGGCATTGCCCGGTGCTGCATATATCTTTGATACCCGTTTGCTCTTCGCTACACAGGTTGCGATTGCATGTTCTCTTCCGCCACTTCCAATGATCAAAACTTTCATGATTATCCTCCTGTTTTCCTGCATCTATTCTCTGACCAATCCTGCCAGGATCAGTTCTTTGTTACAACTCTTCCGTCTACCACTACAACTTTGTCATTTGCAATCAGATCAATTGCCTGTGGCAATAAGATCCACTCTGCCTGTTCCATTACTCTTTGTTGTAGTATCTTTGGTGTATCTCCCTCTTCGACAGCAACTGCCTTCTGTAAAATGATCGGACCGGTATCTGTTCCCTTGTCCACAAAATGAACGGTTGCACCAACTACTTTGACACCTCTCGCCAAAGCGGCCTCATGCACCTTAAGTCCATAAAATCCGGTACCACAAAATGACGGAATCAATGATGGATGAATATTAATGATCCTGTTCTCATACTTATCGATCATTTCCGGCGGGATCACCACAAGATAACCCGCAAGTACGATCAGATCCACCTTCAGGGAATCCACCGTCTCAATCAATGCTTTATTGAATTCTTCTCTTGTATCATAATCCTTTGGCGATACAACAACATCTTTGATTCCAGCCTTCTTAGCACGCTCTAATGCATAAGCACCCTTATTATTGCTGACTACGGCAACCAGTTCTGTATTCGTAATTCTACCGGATTCTACCGCATCTATAATTGCCTGAAGGTTCGTTCCACCTCCGGAAACCATCACTGCTACTCTTAACATAGCACATCCTCCAATATCTCACGCGATCTATTAAACGAGTGTAACACCCTTTTCTCCGGCTTCTACATGACCAACAACAAATGCTTCCTCGCCGGCAGCCTGTAACGCAGCTACTGTCTTGTCTGCATCCGCCGCATCTACTGCAAGCATCATTCCAACACCCATATTATAAGTATTGTACATCATCTGCTCTTCAATGTTACCAGTCTTTGCCATTAATTTGAATATAGCCGGAACCTCATAAGAATCCTTCTGAACAACTGCACAGACACCATCCGGGAGCATTCTTGGAATATTCTCATAGAATCCGCCTCCTGTAATATGGGAACAACCCTTGATGGTAATTCCTGCATCCTTGACACCACGAAGTGCTTTTACATAGATCTTAGTTGGAGCGATCAACGCCTCTCCTAATGTCTTGCCTAACTCATCATAGTATGTATCTAATGATTCTTTTGTCATCTCAAATACTTTACGAACTAATGAAAATCCATTACTGTGTACACCACTTGAAGCAATTCCCACTAAAACGTCTCCCGGTTTGATATTCTCACCAGTAATAAGATCTTTACGTTCTACCACGCCAACTGCAAAACCACCGATATCATATTCATCTTCCGGCATAAGTCCCGGATGCTCTGCTGTCTCGCCGCCGATCAAAGCAGCTCCGGACTGTAAACAACCCTCTGCCACACCGCCAACGATCGTTGCGATCTTCTCCGGATAGTTCTTGCCACAAGCAATATAATCAAGGAAAAATAAAGGTTCTCCACCTGCACACGCAATATCATTCACACACATTGCCACTGCATCAATACCAATGGTATCATGCTTATCCATTAAAAATGCAAGCTTGACCTTTGTTCCACATCCATCTGTACCAGATAAAAGAACCGGATCCTCCATCTCTTTGATCTTCTTAAGAGAAAATGCTCCCGAAAATCCACCAAGTCCACCAATTACTTCCTCACGCATTGTTTTCTTAACAGATGCCTTCATCAGTTCAACTGACTTATATCCTGCTTCGATATCTACACCGGCATTCTTATAATCCATTCTTTTATCCTCCTAAACTTGTAATGGCCTGTCACATCGTATAATCCTACAACATAACAGACCCATTATAATAAAAATCCCTATTTTTGTAAAGGTATCACTCGGAAAAGTTCTCAAGAAAATCCTTAAAATCTCTTCTTGCACCTTCGATCACATCATCTTCCCGTGTATCCAATGCCTTTTCAAATTCTCTTAATGCATATTCTATCTGCATTCGTTCCATCCCGATGCTCTCTTCGTAAAGCCGTTCTCCTCTTAAAAGAAGTAATTTGTTTTCTTCTTTGTCTCTTGGGTGGATCTTCAGATACGACAATGCCTCCATACGTTCTTTGATCTCTTCCTCTGACATATCCGTTGCATTTGTCTTAATGATCTGCTTCGTGATCTCCCCGGTCGACACCACCTTGATCTCAACTTCCAGAATTGAATTCACATCATATGTGTAAGTCACATCAACCGCTTCTTTTCCTGCTTCTGCCTTAGGAACCTTGATCCGTATTTCCCCTAAAAATACATTGTTGGAAGCAAACCGGCTCTCGCCCTGTAACACCCTGCACCGTATCTGTGTCTGATTATCGCTTACCGTATATAAACGCTCCGTTCTGCTCGCCGGAATAGTAGTATTTCTTTCGATGATCGGACAGTAATGTCCATCCTCAAAGCGGCCGTTTTCTTTTTCCAATACCACCTCTGTCCCAAGTGTAAACGGACATACATCTGTTAAAATGACCTCTTTGATACTGTCCTTTCTCTCTTTCATGGCACCCTGAACAGCCGCTCCTAATGCGACTGCCTCATCCGGATTGATCGAAGTGTCCGGCAGATTATGGAATAATTTTCCTACAAATTTGCGGATAAACGGAAGCTTCGTTGCACCACCGACCAACACCACACGGTCGATGTCTTTGAGCCGTACATTAGCATCCGCCAAGCTCCGTTTGATTGGCTGACGTATCTTATCGAGTAACTCATCACATTTTGCTTCATACTCCTCCATGGATAGTTCCATTTCATAGGATTCTTCCTTAATCCTACAGGTCATTTTCGAAATGCGGTTCCCGGAAAATCCAATCTTGCAGTTTTCTGCCTGCTTCGTCACATGTCTTGCTTCTTTGTCAGTAAGCTGTTCCCGGTCAAGTTCCGGATGCTTGTCAAAGAAGATCTGTTCAATAACTTTGGTGAAATCTTCTCCTCCCAAAAAGTTATCTCCGGCTACGGCGCGAACCTCGATAATGGAATCAAATAATTCCAGAATGGACACATCAAATGTACCACCGCCCAGATCAAAGACCAGGAATTTTCCATTCTCACGGTTCTGGTATAATCCATACGCAATTGCAGCCGCCGTCGGCTCGCTGATGATCCGCTCTACTTTCAATCCGGCCAATTCACCGGCACGTTTGGTAGCCTTTCTTCTCTCATCATTAAAGTATGCAGGTACACTGATAACCGCCTCTGTCACTTCCTCCTGTAAGAAACATTCCGCATCTTCTTTTAACGCTTTTAACACCAATGCAGAAAGTTCTTCCGGCAGGAACTTCTTTCCGGAGAGTTCATATACTTTTTCACTCCCCATGCTCCGCTTAAATACCGATGCAGAACTTTCCGGATGGAGCAGCATACGTTCTTTGGCAGTTTCCCCGATATATACCTGTCCTTCTTCATCCACACTGACAACCGAAGGCGTCAGATTCTTTCCTAACCGGTTTGGAATAATCTTCGGACCTTCTTCCGTATAATAAGCCACCAGACTATTGGTGGTTCCCAAATCAATACCTATTATCATAATCTCATTCCTCTATTTCTTTATTGTACTAAGCTGATACTGTGCACACGGATAATCGCCTTTGACAGCAATTGCTTTCTCTATATACTCAATTGCTTCCTCCAGCCGTCCTTCTGCCTTGGCAAGCATTCCCTTTGCAAAATAGTATTCAAAACATTCCATACACTCACACGTTACACAGACATTACAGCCCTCCATCCGGTCAATATATTCCTTTGCCTCTTTGAGATCTCCGGCACACAGACTCATAATGGCATAATCATATAAATACATCAATCGATAACGCTTATCTGCAAGCAGCTCTTCCTCTGCCCCGTTGCGCTCATTGAATCTCATAAAATATCCAATGGCATCTTCTCTCGCCTTTTTCTGTTTTCCTAATGAAAATGTAATCGATGCAGTCACAAACATCAAATGCTCTATCTCGTAAGAATCATTCTCATCCCTGCAACGCCAATATGCCTTACGAACTATATTCTCTGCCTTTTCCAATTCTCCTTTATCCCGGTAATATTCCGCAACATCCGCCAGATGCTCACAGGAGATCTTTGCCTTAAGCGGACTCTTCCAACGCTCGATCACTTTTTCATAATATGCTTCCGCCCGGTCATCTTTTCCTGCCTGCCGGTACACGTCTGCAATATCACAGTATAATGATAATAGCAGCTCCTCTTCCTGTATATCCATCCGTTTCCAGAACAGAATTCCTTTACCGGCATACTGACTCGTAATGGCTTTGATCCGGTTCTTATAATATGCAACTGCCTTATCATAGTCTCCTTTTTTCACCTGCAATTTGGCGATATCCTCTTTCACGCGTTCTGAGTTTGGACGGAACTGAAGCACCCGTTCGTACATTTCAATCGCTTTATCATATTCCTTCAACAGAGAATAACACTCCGCCAAATTCATATATGGCAAAGGTTCCCGGTCCGGATCTAATTCAACCGCCTGCAACAACGGCGCCACAGCCTCTTCTACCCGCCGTAATTTCAAAAGTGCACATCCCAAATTATTATAAGCGTAATATGCCTCCTGATTACGCTCAATTGCTTTCCTGCAGCTATCGACCGCTCCCTCTAACTCATACAGATCAATCTGAAGATTTCCCTTTTCTAAATAGGCATCTGCGGAATCTGTCAATTCGATCATACGATCTGCATATTCAATTCCTTTTCTGCATAAATCCAGATCTCTGTTACGATTACTTGTGTAACTGTATACATACATCAGTCTTCGAATGGCCGGAACATAATCCGCTGTTTTCTCTAATATCTCATTATAGACTTTGATTGCCTTATCCGTCTGATCTAACGTCTCATAACAGGCACCTAATTTCATTTTTCTTGACAGATCATCCGGCTGTTCTTTTGCTAATTGTTTTGCAATCCGAAGTGCTTCTTTTCCCTCATTTTCACGCAGACACAGATCGACCTTGAACAATCGCATCGTATCTGAATCCGGATGTTCCTCCAGATATGCATTTACGATACCAAATGTCTGTTTCACCTCATCAAGATCCCAATGTAAGACGGCATATTCTCTCTCTAGTTCTGCAAGATCTTCTATGTCCGTCTCTTTTTCATGTCCGGCTACTTTTTTTCTCAAATCCTCAATCTGTTTCAATGCTTTTTGAACATGATCCTTGGAAAATTCCTTGTAATGTATGCAGCGGATCCGGTATAACTCCAGACTGTCGCTTTCTAACCCGGCATCCTTTGCCGCCTGAATAACGTTCTCCACATCATCATACTGGTCAAAATTATAAAAGACATCTGCTGCCAATATATACGGCGGCACATATTCCGGATAAATATCTAAGCACATAAAGTAATCGTCAATTACTTCTTTTGCGTTTCGCAGTTCATAATTTGCTTTCTGACGGTGTACATACGCAGGGAAAAATCCACGATCTTTCTCAATGATCCGGTCACACATCTGCACACATTCCGGATACTTTTGGGCGTCCAGATAGAATCGTGCCATCTGCTCCATGTAAGACAGGCAGACCAATGTATTCTCTTCTTCCTCTATCGCCATGCTGATATAACGTATGGTATCTTCATATGCTTCTTCCCGCTTCTCATTGTCCGGTTTGAAGTTCACTTCCCATATGCACACACCAATTGAAAAATGAGCCAGTGATAAACGGTTCTTCCGTTTCCGCATCTCTTCTGATCCGTCATCTACCGAATCTTCAATAATGGAAAGCCATTTTTTCGCATAAGGATATGCTTTGTCATAATTCTCATTTGCAAGATATAATCGACAGCGAAGGTTGACATAATCATAGTCCTCCCCGTCCTCGATTCCATCCATTAATGCAATGCCTTTTTCAAATTCTTTTTGCTGGTAGTAACACCAGCCAAGCTTGATCGTAACATCACGATCCGTTTCCTTTGCCAGTTGTTCGGTATATTTTTTCACCAGTATATCATTGATCTTATCTAAAAGGATCAGGCAGTCCGTATCCTGCACGCGATCTTCCAGTACGGCCTCCACCTGTTCTTTTGCATCTTCCAAATGTCCTTCTAAAAATGTACATTCCGCAAGTCCTAACTTTGCTCCATAATCTTCCGGATTCTTTTCCAGTACTGCCTCATATACATCCCGTGCCTGTGTTACTTTATGATTCTTAACCAGTGCCCACGCATACGTTCTCTCAATATAAATGTTATCTGAATACTCAAAATCCAGATCTTCCATCACAGACAATGCCTTCCCGTACAATTCAGCCTGTTTCTGTTTCACTTGTTCTGTATCTGCGTGTTCTTCCTGCTCCAGATGCTCTGCTTTCATAATGTAGTAACGTGCTTTTTCCACATCTGTATATGGATGTGTGATCTCATAAGAGGATAATTCCGAAAGCAGTTTGGAAACCCGCTCCAAATCTCCTTCTTCCTCGGCAGATTTGGTCTCATATAACTTGTTAATATAGTCATCTGCCTTTGCATTTGTCTTACCATCAAATAATTCAAAATCAATAAATGTCGGAGAACTAATCTGCCACTTCATGTAATCTAAGAAATTCTCGGCAAAACGCTCCTTCAATTGTTCCATATTGTCAAGGTATCCAAACCGTTTGTCTATGGTGATCCATATTGTTTGTGGCAGATGGGAATGTCCCATAATGTATACCAGCAGTTTCTCGCCCGCTTCTAACTCGGTATCCAGATCGTCACACACCGGATCATGCAGCAGTTCATTCCACTTGTCCACATCTTTTCGTGTTCTGACATCCTCATAAAGTACATCAATCCGATCAATCCAACGATCAATCTCATTTTTATTCTTCTTAACCGGAATCTCTCCCATTTCTTCTCCATTGTCTTCTGCATCCTCATCGCGTCTTGCAAATGCCAATGCGTCCTCATATGCCCGGCGAAGCTCCTTAAATCCTTCCTGGTCATCTTCCGGATTCGCAAAATGAAGTCTGGCATGATATGCCTCTTTGATCACTTCCTCGTCTTTTGTTGGTTCGATACCTAATATTTCCCAGTACATAATATCCTCCCATATCTCTTGCCATTTATCGCACATATGCTAAATTGTATCATAAAGTCCGAGTATTCTCAACTTTCCTGAAAATAGACTTGATTTTTCAAATAAAATCTACTATCCTTAATGAGAAAATATTGCTTATGGCAAATAATCAGAATGTGAGGTATGTTAGAATGAGTGCAAATGAATTAAAGCCTATCAAAGAAGGCAAGGTACGTGAGATTTACGACAATGGTGACAGTTTGATCATGGTTGCTACTGATCGTATCAGTTGTTTTGATGTTATCCTGAAAAACATTATCAGCAAAAAGGGAACCGTTCTTACCCAGATGTCCAAATTCTGGTTTGATATGACCTCTGATATTCTTCCAAATCACATGATTTCAGCAGATGTAAAGGATATGCCTGAATTCTTCCAGCAGCCTAAGTTTGATGGTAACAGTATGATGTGCCGCAAATTACACATGCTGCCTGTAGAATGTATCGTTCGTGGTTATATTACAGGAAGCGGCTGGGCAAGTTATCAAAAGAACGGCACAGTCTGTGGAATTACTCTTCCGGAAGGATTAAAAGAATCTGATAAATTGCCAGAGCCAATCTATACTCCTTCTACCAAGGCAGAGATCGGAGATCATGACGAGAACATTTCTTTCGAACAGAGCGTAGAACATTTAGAGAAGGAATTTCCTGGTAAAGGATTAGAATATGCAACCAAATTGAGAGATTATACAATTGCACTTTACAAAAAATGTGCAGATTATGCACTTACAAAGGGCATCATCATCGCAGATACCAAATTCGAGTTTGGCTTAGATGAAGAGGGAAACATTGTATTAGGTGATGAAATGCTGACACCGGACAGCTCCCGTTTCTGGCCTGCACAGGGCTATGAACCAGGACATGGTCAGCCATCCTTCGACAAGCAGTTTGCCCGTGACTGGTTAAAAGCAAATGAAGGCAAACATGATTGGGAACTTCCTGCTGATGTAGCACAGAAGACCATCGAGAAGTACTTAGAGGCTTACGAGATGATCACCGGCAAAAAGCTTGAGGCATAATTTTCCTTTATTATAACTGACTTTTATCCCAAAATAAAAAGATACCTCAGATCATTCCATTGCATCTGCGGTATCTTTTTATATGCATTCAATCATAAATAAAAGTTATCTTATTGAAACTTCTCAATCACTTCTGCATTAGCTTTCATTGCAGATTCTTCCATCTGCCTACGTTCTGCCAGCAATTTGTTTCTGATCTCCTCGTGTTGCACACCTATGATCTGCAATGCAAGGTATGCGGCATTCTTGCTTCCGTTGATTGCTACTGTTGCAACCGGAATTCCGGATGGCATCTGCACAATTGACATCAATGCATCCATTCCATCTAATACAGAACCGGAAAGCGGTACTCCAATAACCGGAAGTACAGTCTGGGATGCTACTACACCAGGAAGAGCTGCCGCCATACCTGCTGCAGTAATGATAACTTCTGTTCCATTCCCGTTACATTCCTCAACAAATTCAGAGAGTCCTAAGTGTGCACGATGTGCAGATAAACATCTGACATTTACCTCTACTCCATACTCTTTTAAAATTCCAACTGCCGGCTCCACTTTGCTCAGATCGCTAGTAGAACCCATGATAATTGCAACCTTCATGTTCTCTTATCCTCCATATATTCATCTGATTTCAATATTAAACTTAATACTTATTCCAATTATATATTGGTATGATTGCAAAAAAATAATAACATAGAATAAAAAGTATGTCTATTCCATTTTTAATATATATCACTGTAACTCTTTGTCATTTTCTCCATTAGCGGAGAATTTTTCTGCAAGCAGAAATAATTCCCCGTTGTTCATTTGAAAGACCTTATCACATATTTCTACATCTTCTTTATAGTGGCTTGTTATAATAATAAGCCTGCCCTCTTGTCGCAGTTCCTGCAACAATTCTCTGATTTCTTCAATTCCCTTCTGATCTAATCCATTCATTGGTTCATCCAATAACAGGATATCCGGATCTTCCATGATTGCTTGTGCAATTCCGAGACGTTGTCTCATTCCGAGAGAATACTTTCCTACCTTCTTATGGCTTTGGGGATCTAATCCAACCCGTTCCATCGCCTTCCATATCTCATCTTTTCCGATTACTCCCCGAATATCCGCAAGATATTTCAAATTGTCATACCCACTATATTGCGATAAGAATCCCGGAGTTTCAATAATCAACCCCATATTCCGGGGAAAATCTATATCATCTCCTATTCTCTGTTTTCCTACATATACTGCACCCGATGCAGGATGCAGATACCCTGCTATCATCTTTAACAAAACCGTTTTCCCGGAACCATTTTTCCCAACAATTCCATATATATTTCCACCTTCTAACTCGACGGAAACATCCTTCACTACTGTTTCAGAACGAAACTGTTTACTTACATGTTCTATTTTAATCGTATTGCTTCTCTCTTCCATCTACAAATCCTCTTTTCCACAATCTTACAACTGCCGCATAACATACCACTATCACAATCAATTTCAGACCACATACCACCAGATTAGAAAATCCGTGTTTAATATATGCTGCACTTCGGACATACATTCCCGAAACAAGCCATGCACAATTTTCATGCACAGACAATATATAGGATATCCCCTCCCACACTATCAGATACAGTACAATCTTACTTCTATAACTCACGAAGTTTACAAAGCCAACCACCGCACAGGCAGATAGAATGTGAACTAAGTATAACACAATAACCCTTATATCCTGTTGTGTTATCTGCCAGCCACTAATTATCGTACATAAAATAATCGCTATTGCATACCATATCAGCACTCTTTGTATCGAATTCCACCAGTTGTGATGCCACCATCTTGTAAATGTAGTGTATCGATACAAGGTAAATGAAAGCATTTTTCTTCTTTCACTGATTGTAAGTGTAAACACAAACAAAAACACAGAATAAAGAAAGAGCCATCTTCCCAAGCCAAGCAAATCCAGATATTCAGCATCTACCCATTCTATCCCGCCAAATACATATTGAATACTCATCATCTCTATTCCCCTTTTCCAATTGCCGGAAGATCAAACCATCGTATGAATTTTCCACAAAGCTGTATCAAAAACCATATACTGATGCAAAAATACAGATATGTCTGAGAAATACTCTCCATGGCATTATCTCCAAGCTGCAGCACCGCAATGGAATGTGCCAACGCAGAACATGTGATAATCATACCCATTCCCTCTTTCATAATTTCAAACCCGAGAAAATGAAACAATACACCCATCACACACGCTATTCTACGACTAAATGCAAGACTTGCCGCATATGTAAATACTCCAATCAAAACAGCATATAAGAACATCAGAAAAAAGGAATGACCGAATACACAATACAAAGTCTCCGTATTTACCAGTTGCCTGTCTGCAAACATTACATCCACAGCCATCGTTCCGAAAGAAAGACTTACCAACGGATAGCTCCAGCAATTTCCCCAATAACCATATGGAATACTAATCACAACCGTTGCAAACAGCAACACTGCATAATATAAAAATGCCTGGATTATAATTGTCATACAGACTGCCCGATTCCATCTTTTATGATCTGTACGATATACCGCATGCATGGATGCTGCATCCAAATAGGGAACGGACGAGATCACAAGCAGCCAGCCTATTACCACAAACACGACTGTATTTGGATTATTTACTGCAACCATAAATGGTTCTAAGATCTGTATTGCCTGTCCCATATCCTTTGCATACCGAACATATGCCATTGCCTCATTCATAATCAATACTGCACCTGTCATATATCCTAACCATACCCGAAGATAACCTTTCTGTATTCTAAGCTGATACAGAATCAACCGCATTCCATTACTCTTCATAAGTCACCTTCCTTTTTATCCCCAGCCAACACACAACTGCCACAATACTTATATAAAGACATTCCATAGCAATGGACAACGGATACGAATCCAAGTCGTCTCCCCGAAATAAATATATTGGATTCACAACCGGATAATCATATAATACAAACCACATTGCTTCATATAATACAAATGGTGCAATCATCGCCATATACCGGTTCGTACTAAAAATAGCAAACGCATAACTAATCAATGCAAACATGGCTCCAAAAAGAAATCCAAGCAATATCTTCAATGCTATCACTGCTCCATCTCCATAACGTTCAAGATATGACACCATCTGCGTACCTTCCATAAATCCATCTGTGGGCACTCCATGCTTTCCCTGTATGTATCCAAACAGACATACAACAGTAAATGGAATTGCCATAATTGTCCCTCCCGATACAGCAACTGTTATCAATCGTATTCCTGCATACCGTTTCCAATTCATTCTCGATCGCATCAACAGAAAATAACCACTGTAATATTCCTCACAAAACGCTGCACCATATCCCAATGCCGGAAAAACGGCAGCAAATGGTCCAAATCCCGATAACGCCATTGCATTCACTATATATACATATGTACTAGATGCTCCTTTTGCAAGATTCGTATAAGTGACAACACCATGCAATAGAATTGTAGTAAGTGCAATGATCGCTATCCACAGTTCCCAACCGGAAAATGCACGTTTCATATCACTTAATAAAAAAGTATTCCTTCTTCTCCTATCCATCTTTATGTCCCTTCTAATATGCACCGATCAATTCCCCACTTTGCGCATCTACAATAATATCCATGGTGCCTCCCACTTTCTCTGTATTACCGTATTCCATTTCCGTGACATAGACACGCCATACCGGTTTCAATGTTATCTGTTCCATATTATCGGCATCCATCATATACATTAATCGAACCGTATCAAATTGTCTTCCTTCATCCGGCACAATATCTCCCTTATTTACATGCTCCTCCAAAACAGCCATCAACTCATCCGGCTCTATAACGGATACAGTCTTACTATCATCCGTTATATCCCAAAACATATTTTCCGCTTGCAAACTTGCGATTCCCTTGTTTCCAATCCGTGCATATCCTCTCACGTCCATTTTATTTATATCCCCATGCTGCAAATTTGTACCAAGTTCCAGATTGCCAATTGATATCGTGTACAAAATGTCATAGCTGACCACCCCATCCTTGCTATATCCTTCATAATACTCTATTTGTGGATTTTTAAGTCCAACCGCATCTAATCTTTGTTGTAACTCTCTCTTTGCCATATCAAATGTATAATCCTGTGATGCATTCTCTTCTTGAAATATTGTCGCATCATTATCCGATGATACAGTATAGATATCTTCTAATTCCTGATCAATATAGATAACGCTTGAATCTGAAAAACGGGACAACGAACGATTCTGCTCCTTATCTTCTATATGAAACGCATGTTGTATTGACGTTTTTTTCATAAGCCCCCCGTTTGTACCATCACATGCCGTTTCTGCATTATATGGCTGTATATCATCCAATGTCTGTAAATCAGCATTTTCTCCAAAGAAAGCTTCTGAAACTTTTTTCTCATCCCATTCTTTATCAGACGGCATCACGTTCAAAATAGGAATCTTATCATAATCCATATCTTCAAATGTCGCTTTAATCGATAAACATGGCTCATCCGTTCCTAATTTCACATCGCACGCATACCCATTATCTATTCGCGTTACATATTGAAGTCCTTCCCCATTATCAATATCTTTTACTGCTGCATTATCCTCTTTCACTGCCTGTTTGACACCTGCATCACTTTTCGTACTCGCTGGTGCCTGTTTACAACCAGACATAATGCTTAAGAACACACTCAGCATCATAATCCAATATTTCTTTCTCATATATACCCTCCTCGTCTATTGCTCCTCATCACCATCTGCACAAAAATATCCGGATGCCTGGAATGTACCTTTTTGCAAATCATCCATGCGTGCCGCCAATCTATAACTCTGCTTATGGATATCTTCCGGTGCATATGCAACCGCCTGATCATAAGTTGTTCCATGAATCCATACACTGCTTTCCTTACATATCTTTGTCACTTCATTTTTCTCCGGAACAAACAGTACCGGACAAAATTGAATTCCATAATCACCGGCTACTGCAATCTGATCAACCGTAATTATCCACGAAGTTGAATCCTTATTCTTATAACTGCATATATTCGTCATTTTTTGATATTGTTTTCCTGAATTAGTAAACGAAAAATTAAAATATACTCTTTGTGCACTGGCATTTACTGAAAAAAGAACCACTCCACAGAGCATATATATCATTATTTTATATCGTTTTTTCAATATTGTTTTCCTCTCATTCTACTGTATTATACCATCTTATAACCAGGCAATCAGATAATAACACTTCACAGGAATCTATTGTTAAAATCGCAGATGAATGGTCAAAAACAGGGGATGAAATGCATTTCAAGAATCTATCGGCACTTCATCCCCTGTTTTTGACCATTCATCTGGTACACACAGTATACAGTTTTTCCATGTGTTATAATTATTTCATACTACAATTTGGTTGCACTATGTGATACAATTCTCATGTGTAATCAACTGATTGGAATTCTACAGAATAGGAGACATTCACATGAAGCTTAATATTGCCATCTGTGATGACGAAAACTACATATTGACTCATACAGCATCTCTAATTGATATATATCAGTTTCAACATTTAGACACGAATCTCTCTATTGATTGTTACGATTCCGGCGAAGCTTTATTAAAAAATTATACACAAGCACGACAATATCATATCATTCTGTTAGATATCGAAATGCCCGGACTGAACGGAATAGAGACTGCCCGTAAAATACGCAACAAAATTGACAGAAATGTCATAATTGTATTCATCAGCAGTTATCCTGAATATATGCAGGAAAGCTTCGCTGTACACCCATACTTCTTCCTGCAAAAGCCTGCTACTCAGGAAAATATGAATCGACTATTAGATGAAATCATAGACGAGTTTACCAGTTCCACGCATATGTGCACTCTCATAGATATGGAAGATATACAACATACCATTTACCTAAATGATGTACTCTATATCCACACCTATAACGCCCGGAAAGAATTGCTATCCTTTCATCTTCCAGACAATGAACTGCACACCAAAGGACAACTGACAGAATGGGAAACTAAGCTGCAAGATTATCATTACATTTCCTGTTACCGTGGATACCTGGTAAATCTTGCCCACATACACTATATGACAAAGAACCAGTTAATCTTGAATAATGACGAATCCATTCCCTTAAGCAGAACAAAACGTAAACTCATTCAACAACTTTTTTTAAACCAGATTATTACATTAAAATAATCAGAAAGGAATTCTTATGCATTACCTAATTACTGCTATACTCTGCATATTTGATGCTTTTACCGTTCTGACATATATGAACGGAATCTTTACTTCCCGCAGGGAAAATATATCGAATATTGGATTCTATCTGTCCTTTGCCATAGCGGAAATACTATTATTAGGTAATGTTTATCTATTTGTAACATTAGATTCCGCTCTTTCCGCTACGATCACGTCTTTATTCAGTCTGATAACCAATTTCTGTCTCACATTTTTATACAAATCAAATTGGAAAGAACGACTATTTACTTGTATCTCATTTCAGATTTTTGTCCTGATTTCTGAATATCTGCTAACCGTCTTAGTGAATCTTGTAAACCCGAATTTATTACAGTCCATCGGCACTTCTCTTTTCATTACCTTCATGGATTGCTTGTCAAAAATATTGCTATTCACAATCGTTTTACTCGTGATTTCTTTCTGGAAACAACAGTTTCAACAATACCCAAAGGAATATAATATTCTCCTTTTTGTGACACCGCTTATTACCCTTCTGATCCTTTTATTCTCGCCGATATCTCAGGATAATGCTATGCAATATCGATTCTTTTTTGAATCACTCTGCATCTTGTTGTCCATACTTAACATCTGTAATTATATACTTTTACAACGTACTTTCCGTTACGCACAATTTCAGATAGAAAATGCCCAATTATCCCAACAGATTCAGTTTCAGGAAGAAAAATACCAGCAAATTAGTGCTGCATATCAGAACTGCCGACGCATTGTACATGATGTTGATAAACAGTACAATACACTCCATCAGCAACTGAAACAGCAAGCATACGCCGAATTAGAAAGTTTTCTATCAAGTGCCAAAGCAGATCTGAAAGCAAATTCTACTAAATACAACACTGGTAATCTGGTCATCGATTCCTTTCTGACTAACTACGATATTCTTGCTCAAAATCATAATATATCCTTTGAATCCATTCTGAATGTAACACCGAATGATATTCCTTTAAATAATTATGAACTAAGTATCGTAATGGGCAACCTGTTAGATAACAGTCTGCATGCCTGTCAGACTCAGACTGCACCAATACGTTATATTCATGTACACATGGTAACATCCAGCCAAAAACATTTTATCATCAATATTACCAATACAAAAACTCCGGTTCTCTCACATACCGTTCCTCCTGTAAACTATCCGAATCTGTCACATGGATACGGTCTTGAAAATGTCAGACGAATTGTTGATGACAAACATGGAACAATCCACTGGGAAGATGAAGGGGACACTTTTATCGTGAAACTCATGGTTCCGATCATTAAGAAAAAGAACGGTCATTATATGTAATTCTCTCCGATCACATTGATCTGACACATCTTCATAGTCTCTAATGCTGCTACATGCGTAGCAGGCGTGACTCCCGCACAACAACTTGCATCTACCGTGATCTCCACCTCTGGAAACTCTGCCTTTAAGATCAACGCATTTGATACAACGCAGATATCCGTACATAGACCAACCATCTCAATCTCATCGAAGGTTCTGTCCTTCCAATGTGTCCAGCCAAATGTCGGCTTATCAATATACACTGCACCCTCTGTCTCTAAACCGTCTGCAATCTGCCAGCCTTTCGTACCTTCTATACAGTGCTCCACCGGTAATTTCTTGCCCTCCGGCGTATTCAGATAATCTGTCTGGTGTGTATCTCTTGTAAAAATAATCTCATCCCCACGTTCTTGATATTCTCCGATCTTATTTCTTACATTCTGCACAATAGCCTGTGCTTCTTTCGTTCCAAGTGAGCCGTTAATAAAATCATTCTGCATATCAACTACGATCAATGTCTTTCTCATTATAAAATCTCCTTCTCTTTGTACTACTAAACTAATTCATGCTTGGTCTGCATTTTGCTGTAATGTGTGGTACAACAATTCGAAATACCTGCACATTCTCTGTCATTGGTTGCGTGATGACAAATTCCCGTTTGGTCTGTGTCTGCATTAAAATCTGCAATGCTTCTATCTTCCTCGCAGTATCGGTCACAATCTCCGCTTCTCCCTCTCCCATAATGCTTGCATAAGAAGAACCATAATTGCATGGTATCTCTCCACCACTCACATCCGACACATCTGTTTCAATCTCAATAAATACCTGTGGATTCTTTGCAATCACATCACATTTTCTACCTTCTTTTGCACCATGTGTATAGAGCACTAACACTCCGTTTTCATATTGATAACCATAGTGCATTGGCACAACATAAGGTCTTCCATTATCCACCATTCCGATATGCACCACCTGTGCGTGTTCTAACATCTCCCGTATCTTATCTTCGTCTTTTACTTCACGGTCCATTCTTCTCATCTTCATACACTCCCTTCTTATCAGAAATATAAAAATGGAAAAGGACAGATGACGCCTCATTCAAACGTCTCTGTCCATACACATTATAAAGGAGTATATTATACCCGTCAAGAAAAATACAATTCCTCTCTGCTATATTCTACACGCAATGCAATAGTGCCAGAATGTCATTACCATGCTCCATGTAAGCACCGCAACGATCAGCTCATACTTTACCTGAAGCACCAGCTCTTTTACCTCATATTCCCGCTGCACCACATCATTTTCCTGTTCGATCATCCCTCCCACTTTTGCAATCTGTTCACGCTGCGTACTTGTCAGATCTCCTTTGGAAAATGCCACCATCTGATATTCACCGCTTTGTGCCCCCTGCCATGCTGTCACAATCTGTGGTGTGTCTGATATCCATCCATCTTTCTTTATCACCATTTTTGCCGTGCGATATTCCGTTACCTCCTCTTCTTCCTGCGGTGCTTGCTGATATTGCATCTCTAATATAATATTCTCCGATTCTCCGATGCTTTTCAGGGATACGTCCTGTTCCATAAATGCATCCTGTAATTCCTTGTATGCAGCTTCATTGAGATAAAAACATTTCTCTCCGTCCTGATCTGTAATCCCATATACCTTCTGCAAATACTCCCTCGAAAGTTCCTGAAAAGAAGATGAAACCTCAACACCTCGATAACGCAGATTGATCTCCCCTGTTCTGCCATCACTGACTGCAAGTACATCAGAAACACCATCCCATCCCTGTTTTCCGCCTGCATTTGTCTTTGTATTTACGATCTGGTATTCAACCGGGCTGTGGATCTCACGATACATCTTCACCCCATAATAACATGCCCGTCCAAAGCAGATGACACCAACACATACCATTACAAACCATATCTTGACTGCATCATTCTGTTTTCTAAGCCTTCGGAACTCTCTTATTTTCATTCTGCATCCTCTTTTACATCCACTGCTGTTTCCACCTTGCGTGACCATCTGTATCGTAGTATAAATAAGGTAATTCCGGCTCCAATGATAACCACGATCACTGCGATCAGAATCCACCATTGTGTTGTATTATCTACTGTCTCTTCCTGTTTTTCCTCATTTAACGGAGATAAGATCGAAGTCTCAAATGTCTGCTCTATCGTTGCTTCCGTTCCTGTTTCATCCTCATAATAAACCGTAATGGTTCCGGTTGTTTTTCCGTACAGACTTTTCCCGAACTTTCCCTCCGCAGTCAGTTCTGTACTGCCGGACATGGCAGTTCCTGCCTCCATATCCCCGATAAATGCTGTCTTACTCGCAGAAATTCCATCTGCTTCAATTGTCGCACGCACGTTATATATTTTTCCCCGTCCAAGGTTCATCACCTGAATATCGGTTGCGATCGTCTCTCCGATCTGAATCTCTTTGGGAATCGACACCTTATCCAGTTCTACCTTCATAAGCTGATCGACTGTAACCGGAACCGTTCCCTGTGCTGTATAAGTATTTCCCTTTGCATCTGCATAATCCATTGTAACCGGAATCACATATTGCCCCTGTGCAACATCTGCCCGGACACGGAATTGATACGATACGGTTTCCGTTTTTCCGACCCCGATCTGCTCCACATAAATACTGTCTGATGGACTCTCTAACTCAAATTGTTCCGCTGCCCCCAACGTCACTAACATGTTTTTCGCAATATCCTGTTTGCTGGTATTTTTAAGATTCAATTCAACCTGAACCGAATCGCCCGGACAGATTGTATCTTTTGAAAATGTAACGGTCTCAATCATGACTTTCGGTGCAAATGCCGGTGCTTCCGTCGAAGCAGAATCTCCTGTATCCACCGTTTCTGTCGTTGCACCCTTTCCATCCTTGATCGTAATATATACATTAAAATCCTGTTGCAACTCATTTCCATTTACATCCTGCGTCTTTACCGTGATCGTGACCGGATAGCTTCCATTCTGCCGGTCTTTCTTTAGCTTTAACGAATACACGACCAGATAACTATCAATGGATTTTCCGTCAGATATCGTGTGGCTTTGCAGCTTGACATCTTTTTCAAAATTCTTTCTCTCAAACGGACAGTTTTCCATTTCCCCCAGCGTAAGACTTGTCTTAATCCGATTGTCCTTCAGCTCCACATTAGAAAGCAGCGGGAGCACCACCTTAACCGTTCCCTTTTTTACTTTTGGTACATAACCCTTTGCATAGGTCTGATCCATTCCATCATATAAATGATTATTGTCAATATACAATGCATTTTCTGTCGCCCCGGTCTGTTCCGAAGTTTCTTCCTTGTCCGTTCCCGTTTCGGTTGCCTGCACCGTCCATCCACCAAATGTCAGTGTAACCAGACACACTGCTATCATCCACATACTTATCCATTTCTTCATTTGCCTTTTCGCTCCTCTTTCCATGTAAGATCCATTACATCGTCACATAATTCCTCAATATCCTGTGCATTGTGGCTTGCCAGAAGAATGGCTTTACCATCTGCCTTTAACTGTTTTAGCAATTCCCGGATCTCTACCACTCCGTAGCGGTCTAAGCCGTTAAACGGTTCGTCTAAGATCAGGATATCGGGATTTTCCATGATTGCCTGTGCAATTCCTAACCGTTGCCGCATTCCCAATGAATATTTTGAAACCGGCTTTTTCATGTCCGGATCTAATCCGACCTTTTGCATTGTTGCCCGAATCTCTTCTTTGCCAATCCGTGCTTTCAGAGATGCTAATATCTTCAGATTCTTGTATCCGGTCAGATTCGGTAAGAATCCCGGTGTCTCAATGATCACACCAAGATGATCCGGGAAATCCACATCTTTACCGACACGTTTTCCATTGACCTCGATCACTCCGCAATCACATTTTAAGAATCCACAAATACATTTCATCAGTACCGTTTTGCCACTTCCATTATTGCCAACAACTCCATAGATCTGTCCCTCCGGAATGGTAAAACTAATATCCTGTAGCACCTGTTCTTTTCCAAATGCCTTATATACATGACTTACTTTAATTCCTTCCATCCTGTTTTCCTTTCTATCGTTTCACAGTTCCCGTAAATTGGAATGCATAATTTCTTATTTTAAGAAACGAACACACTGATAACATAAAGCTGACTCCTGCAAAGAACAGATATGACGTTGTAAGCTTTGGCAGATTATCATATCCAAAATTGTGCATATAATAGGTTGCATGATTAAGTGGTGATATCCACCCGTAAATGATATTTGCAAACCGGATATTATCAAGTGATATTCCAAACCACTGTGCAACAATGTCCGGACTCAGCAAAATCCCAATACCGGTAAAGATCACGCCACCGATCATTCCTGCATTATTTCTACACAAATTTAAAAACAAGATAACGCTCGCCATACTGACTGCATAACCAATCATCAAAAAAAAGATATGCATGGTACATTGATATGGATTCGTCAGCTCCAATACCTTCACATATGCCGGTATTGCAATCGTCCGTCCAATATCCGAATATCCCAAAACGGCTGCGGTCTTACTCCATAGATTTGCCGGATAGGAATACTTTGCAGATAATATCACGGTCGAACACAGAATAAAAAATACCAGTATGACCGTTGCTCCGATCAAATACACGATCTGCCCTGCCAGCCATGTAAACCGGTCTGTCCGGATCATATAGTATGGTACTTCGTTTGACAGATTGGGCATATCTGCAAAAAGCAGCAATAACAGCAAAGAGATCGTCATAACAGACTGCGCATCACCAAATGTCCAGATAAACGGCTCCAATCCCTGTAAAGTCGTATTGTGCTGTTCGGCAAATTGAATCACCTTGTCAGATAACAGGAAACTGCATACAAATGCAAGCAGAAAGCACAAAATAATCTGTGGATTCCGGTGCCATTTTCTAAAATTAGAACCTGCTGTCAGCAGAATCTGTCTCACTCTATACACGCTCTATGCACCTCCAAAGTATTTCATAATATATCATTGCAAGAATGATCAGCAGACCTCCACAAAGTATCAATATTCCACCATGATCAAATACCCAGGTATGCTTCGGCAGAATCCATTCTTCCGGATCGATACAATATAATTCGGTGAAGTATCGTTCCTTCACGATCACAAGCAGATAAAACAATACAAACGATCCGCCATATGCAACATAACGGCTTTTCGACACCGCCGCAAGAGTGGCTGCACATAACGCCCATAGCATACCGGAAGAAAACAGCAATCCGATATCCAATATCTCTGCCTTGTCTTTTAACATTTTTCCATATATCCATCCCGCTGCCGCAAGCAACGTTCCGCCACTTAATGCACATGCAGCTATTTTCCCAAATATATACGCCTTTTTCCCACATCTTGGTATATATTCCTTCAGGTATCCGCTTTCCATATCCGTAATCCAGGCTGTCGAATACGGTAAAGATACCACAAGCGGAACACTGATTGGAAACAGATCCGAATCAGGACCTGCTTTGCATAGAATCAGACATTCCAGCAAAAAACCGATCCAGAAATTCGGACTGCGAAATGCCCTGACACAATCCGTTTCAAAACTATTCATACCTAATACCCTAATGTTCTGTTAATAACCGTTCCGTCAATTGCATTGATCGACAGAATATTACCGGTCTGTTCCATTCCATATTCATTGACAATCGTTCCCTCAAAATCCCACACCGGAACAATCAATCCGGTATCAAAGCGATCCTTTTCACTGATTCTGGTATAGACCAGATTGACATTCGTTACATCGATCACTGACTTACCGGTATCCTCCGTTGGAGCATTTTCAATCACTACCATCTCTTCAAATGTATTCTTAATCTCCTCAAAGGATTTGATATTACTCTGTTCTACCACCGTCTCATCAATGGAGATTGGTGCACCATACTGGAACTCTACAATTCCTTCATCATTTACCGCAACGGCAATGGCTTCGGAGTCCCACATCTTCTTCACATAATCATCGCCCCGCCATTCATCTACCAACTTCTGTCCGGCGGTATTATCCACAATCACTCCATCCAGATTCCGCAAATAAATAAATTGGTAAAAGGATCGATATTCTCTTGTATCATCTCCTTTGAGTGGAGAATACAACTGTGCACAATAATCTTCTTCCGTACACTCAAAATCTCCCAGTCCTAATTTGTCGATCAACTCATCCGCCTGCTTTTTTGCATCCTTCTGTGACAGATTGCATGTTTCTTTCTTCGTAGGTGTAATACCACTTGTGTCACCCATGACCTGTTCCCAATCCGGTTCCTTGCCTTTTTCATACGAGATTGCATCATGTGCCCCCGGTGAGGTAAGCACTACCTTCGCCTGGGAATCATACATGTTCTTATTCTTACAATAACGGATACAATTTCCATAATTCTCATTATTCTGCATATATACTGATATATAAGTATCATTTGCTCCATCATTGACCCCATAATAGATCTCACCGGTTGGATTCAGATCCTTTTCCCATTGATAGAAATTATCATCCGGATTGGCATCTGCTAACTTCTCCACACTATGCAAGGTATTATCCGATGGATAATCTGTTATTGTGAGCTTATCTGGTGCCTGCTCATATGCCTGCTCTGCTTGCGTCAACTGATTCTGATACTCTTCCTTATACTGTGCCAATGTCTCTTCATCCGGTATATCGTCCTTCCCTACTTTCAGATCCGCAATCATTTGTTTTGTATACTGAATCTGTCTGGCTATATCCGCTTTGGTATCCTGTTCTGCGACATTTCCATCATAAAGCTGAATTCCCGGTGTCAATACCTCCTGCACTTTATGTAACAGTTCTTCATTCAGTTCCTTCTGGCTGACCCGGTATACCGATAGCTGATCCACCTTTGGAATCTCTACCTTCGCGTTCACATCTACTGTCACATGCAGATCGTCATCCTGAATGTGCGTCTCATAAGTATCGTAGTTCTCTATCTCCTTTTCGACATCTTCATATGCGACTGCACCATCTTCGGTATTCTCTGCCTGTTCTAATACTTTGTCTAAATTCTTCTCCTTTACGACCGATTGTTCCGGATTGCTGGCACATCCTACTAGTGATGCTGCCATTACACTTGCCATTATCATTGTTTTCCATGTTTTTCTCATATCATTATCTCCATTCGTTTTATTCAATACCACCTATAAAAAAGGAAAGCGTTCATGCTGGAGATATCGTAGCACAAACGCTTTCATCAAGTATTCATCATTATTTAAACAAATTGTAAACATTACGGGTGTAAAATGATCGTAGTTCCTTTTCCTTCCTCACTTTCAATCTGCATTGTCCAGTTATGCACCTGTAAGATCCGTGTTGTAATTGCCAGTCCTAACCCGGCACCCCCATGTTGTCTGCTTCTTGACTTGTCGATCATATAAAATGGTTCTAAGATCTTCTCCTGCTCTTCCGCCGGAATCCCCCTTCCATGATCGCTTACATAAATGCAGCCATCCTTTACAAGCACAAGTATCTTATCTCCCTGTTTGCTTGCTTTGACCGCATTATCTATCAGGTTTACAAGCACTTCCACAAACAGATCCTTATCCACCTCAAAGGATTGTTCTGCCTCCTGCATCTCTAATGTTACCTGGTGCTGCGCTGCCCGTTCCTTACAGATCGTATACACCAGATGAAACAATTCCTTTGCCGTGACATTCTCCTTCACAAGCTTGTCATCGTTATCTAACAATAATAGCTGCATCATTTTCTTAGAAAGCCGTTCTAACCGGCAGCTCTCTTCATAGATAAAGGATAATGCCTCCTCTTTGTCTTCCTCCGGTAATCTTACCGTAAGCAGCGTCTTCGCATATCCGGAAATAGCAGTTAGCGGCGTCTTTAACTCATGTGTCAGATTACCCATAAATAGCGTCTTGCGCTGCTCTGATTCCTCTAAGCTTCTCGTCCGGATCTCAACTGCCTCCACCATGCGGTTAAAGCTCTCACTCAACTCCCCGATCTCATCCTGCCGCTCAATCGCAATCCGTTGATCGTATTCACCAAGAGCGATCTGGTTGGCAGAATCCCTGAGCTTTTGTAACGGCTTCAACACCTTCGACACCATAATGAACGACGCAATACTTGCAAGCAGGGTACTGATCAGCGTTAATATGATCAGGCTGCCGCCTAATATACGCAGCCGTTCTTCCACATAAGTGATATTCTCCACATAGAATAGTGCATATCCCCCATAGCTTTCCCGATTGCGGTAGATTACATAATAGTCCCCATCCTTTTGCAGATAGGCACAATCCAGATTCCTCGCACTGATATCATATGCCGCCGCTTTGAGATCCTCGTATTCTAATTCCGTATCATTACAGATACCGGTTACATTGTTCCTATCCCCGGTGTTGAAACATGCAATCTGTAACGAACCGCTGCCTTGAGACACATTCTTGATCACATAGGACATCATGTTATCCGTTGGACCTTCTTTGCGTCTTTCATATTTTGCCAGCTTCTCATCCAATGACGTGTAGAATTCCGTTGCCGCCTGCAATGTCTGTATCGCCGCCTCTTCATGAAAATTCTTATCCATGATGACATAAACGGATATACTACATAAAGATGCTGCCAATAAAACTACAATACTACATATCACAATAATCTTTGACTTCAGACGCATAGGCTAATCCTCCAGTCGATATCCCAACTTTGATATCGTCTTAATATGTTCCGACAGATCCAACTTCTTACGCAACTGTCCGATATGTACATCTACCGTCCGTGTCTCTCCCATATAATCGACACCCCAGACCATACGGAGTAATTCTTCCCTTGAAATGGCAATATTCCGGTTCTTCGCAAGGACACACAGTAATTCAAATTCCATCGGTTTTAGAGAAATCTCCATTCCATTCTTGCGCACCGTATGTTCAGCAAGATTGATCTCTAAGTCAAGAATCTGTATGATATCGCTGTTCTTCTTTGTCCGTTCCAACACTTTTTCCATGCGCACCATCAGTTCCAACATTTCAAAAGGCTTCACAATATAGTCCTCTGCGCCATCCCGAAGTCCCTGTACTTTCGTACCGATATCATCCCTTGCTGTCAGAAAAATGACCGGAATCCCATAACCTTTTACCACCGGAAGTAATTCCAATCCGTCCATCCCCGGAACCATAATATCCAGTAATGCCATATCATACGCATGGTCACTCTCTAAAGACTCCGCAGCCTCTTTTCCGTCCTGAAACATTACAATGTCATATCCCGCCACTTTCAGATTCATCGCAATCATTTTCGCAATCGCAATCTCATCCTCCACGATCAATACCCTGTTCTTTGCCATAATCTGCCTCCTTACAATGCCTTCTCATAGCACAACCAGTCATGCTCGTAGCCGAACCATTCTCCACGATTCTCAAATCCGAGTGGTTCATATGCCCGCAATGCCCGTTCATTCGTCTTGGATACCAGAAAGTGTACACTACCATAACCCCTTTGGGCAAGCTCTTTCATACCGGATTGCAATAACTGCTTTGCAATTCCCTGATTCTGATATGTCGCTTTCACCACCAGTCTGGCAAGCTCCGCTCCCGGCTGCAATTCCTTTGTCCAACAAGGCAGTTTCCCAACAATCTCATCTGCATCGACCGCTATTGCACCAACAATCTCACCCTCTGCCGTCTTCATACAGAACAAATCGCCTCGTATCCAATCTGCACGCGTACACTCTGCATCCGGATACCCTTCATCCCAGGTACACCCCGGACTTCCGATTGCGCTCGCATATAATGCACGGATTGCTTCCAGATCCTTTTCATTTGCATTTTGAAATACATAATTTTCCATAACATCTTCTCCTTCCGTTTCAGAGAGAATGCACTACGGTCGGCATGAAAATCCAATTCCAAGTCCTCCCGGTCCGATATGACATGCAATTGAACATGCAAGCGGATCACTCAGCACTTCCATATCCGGAAAAGCTGCCTGAATCTCCTCCACCCACTGTGCTGTCTCTTCGGCATCTGCACTGGATGCCGCTAACAAATGCATATTTCCCTCTTCGCATTCTGTCTTGTACTCTGTCTCAAACAGATGCTTTACCTGCGCGATCATCTCTGCCTTTGCTTTCTTCTTGCCTCTGCACTTTGTTACAACATCCAATGTACCGGTATCAAAATAAAGAACCGGCTTCACGCGTAGCAAATCACCTACGATTGCAGTAGACGCAGAGATTCTTCCCCCATTTTTCAGATATTGCAGATTATCTACCGTAACAAAGATTCCCTTCCGCTTCTTTGCGTTTTCTAAGCGTTCCATTATCTCTTTTGCAGAAAGTCCTTGTTCTACCAGCTCCTGTGCATCTAATACCGACTGATGCGTTAACGTTGATACCGTTCCATTATCTACAACAAAAACCTTATCTCTATATGGCTCCTCTTGTGCTAACATCTTAGCCGTTGCACAGGATCCACTCAGTCCACTACTGATTGGAATATACACAATCTCATCATGATCATTAAGTACCTGATCCCAGATTTCTGTCACTTCGGCAGGTGAAGGTTGGGATGTACTCACCTTATCCATCCGTTTCAATCGTTCCATAAACTGCTCATACGTCAGATTCCTGCCCTCATAAAAACATTCATCTTCAATATAAAATGGCATCGGCAATACATGGATTCCCATCTGTGCTGCCTGTTCCTGCGTAATTCCGCTATGACTATCTGTTACAATTCCAATCTTGTGCATTCTTCTATCTCCTTGTCTTATATTCTGCCAATTGTGAGATTCCATAATTCTATTCATCTAAATACAATGCGTTATATCCGGAAACACTATTCACAATCACCCAATAATAGACAATGTGTATTACATCGTCTATTATCAACCTAAATACAACAGAATATAGCACAATTTTGTTGACGTGTCAACATTTCACCTCTGACTACCGATCACATTTCGCCTCTGGCTACTGATCAAACTTCTCTTTAACATAACGGTGCAAATACCCGCAGCAGCCCATCAAAAAACCAGCGAAATGCATACTTCTTAATATCGTATGGCTGCATTTGTACACATTTCTCTAAAGTCGCCTCATAATCTGCCTTAATCTCATGTATGATCTGCGATTCATAAAACAACGAATTATTCTCAAAATGCAGAAAAAGACTTCGATAATCCAGATTTACCGTTCCCACTGTGCAGATCCGATCATCAAATATGCAAGCCTTTGCATGAACAAATCCCGGCTGGTATTCGTAAATCTTCACCCCTGCATCCAACAGCTCCTGATAGTAACTATGTGACATCCGGAATATGATCTTCTTGTCCGGAATACCCGGCATCAGAATCCGCACATCCACACCACGTTCCGCCGCCCTTACAAAAGCTTCCATCAAACCATCTCCCAGCATCAGATACGGCGTATAGAACCATGCATAATCGACCGCCTGTGATAGCAGATCTATATACAGATCATTGCTGATCGAATCGATCCGAAGCGGTGAATCATAATAACTTATCACATAACCATCCTTTTGTTCCGGTATCTGAACCGGCTGTAACTCATGTCGCTCAGGCAGCTCATCATTCTTATCGCAAAATGCACACCAGAATTCTTCAAACATCAACACATAATTCATAACTGCCTGTCCGGTCAGTCGAAAACCAATATCCTTCCAATGGCCATACTTCTCATATTCATTGATATATTCATCCGCCAGATTAATTCCTCCGCTGTATGCAACTCTGCCATCTATAACCAGCATCTTCCGATGATCCCGGTAATTAAGCGTTCCTTTGATCGCATATAACGGATTAAATGTATGACAATGGATTCCCATCTCCCGCAGCTTCTTTGCATCCTTTTTCGAATAAGTTGATATACTTCCCAGATCGTCATACAACACACGGACATCTACTCCTTGTGCCGCCTTCTCAGCAAGTATCTCAACGATAGAGTCCCACATTTTTCCATGTGCAACAATAAAGTATTCCACATAAATATATTCTGTTGCAGACCTGAGATCCGCTATCATATCCGGATACATGTTATCTCCTAACGGATAATATGTAACCTGTTCATTCGGCACAACCGGAAGATTCGTCCTGTTACATAAGATCTGTATTGTCTGTGCTAACCGGATGTCGTCCTGTTTGATATCTTCAACAATCTGGCTACAGTCTATTTTCCTGTTCTGCTTTACTCTCTGTAATCTCTGCAAGATTGGACGTCCTGTCCTTTTATTTCCCAGTTCCAGATAAAGTACCGCTCCTAATATCGGTAATGTCAGAAGCACCAGCAACCATAAAATCTTATATGTACCCTCATCTCTTTTAATAATAATGAACAGCACAAACAGAAACGTACATATCGATAATACTGTAATCACTATCGTTGCATACTTTGCAAGCCAGCTCATCAAGATGCACATCCACAATACCTGAATAATGACTGCCGGTACAATTGCCAATATCCGTCGTATTATCTTACCCATAGAAACCCTCCTTTTTCTCTATAATAAGCCTCCGATCGTGTATACGATCCATGCTGCAATCCATGCAATCACGCATTGTCCCACAACCACAAGAATTGCCCATTTTCCACCTAATTCCCTCCTTACGGATGCAATTGCTGCCACACACGGTGTATATAACAGACAGAACACAAGCAATGCAGCAGCACCGACCGGTGTCAGCACCGCAAGCAATTTCCCGGTAGTACCAAACAACACAGTCAACGTAGATACTACACTTTCCTTTGCCATAAAACCAGTGATCAACGCTGTCGAGATTCGCCAGTCTCCAAATCCAACCGGGTCAAAGATCGGGGCGATCCATCCGGCGATCATTGCCAGGATACTATCCTGAGAATCTGCGACAAGATTCAACCGTAGACTGAAGCTTTGCAAAAACCAGATTACAATAGTTGCCATGAAGATGACTGTAAATGCTCTCTGTAAGAAATCTTTTGCCTTTTCCCATAACAATTGGGCTACATTCTTAGCTCCCGGCATGCGGTAATTCGGAAGCTCCATAACAAACGGAACCGGTTCGCCCTTGAACATCGTCCCTTTCATAATCAACGCCATTACAATTCCCATTATAATTCCAAAGAAATATAATATGATCATCACAATCGCAGCTTTTTTCGGAAAGAATGCTGCCGCAAAGAATGAATAAATTGGCAGCTTCGCAGAACAGCTCATAAACGGTGTCAGCAATATTGTCATCTTACGATCTCTCTCAGAAGATAACGTACGGGAGGCCATCACTCCGGGCACCGTACACCCAAAACCGATCAGCATTGGAACAATACTTCTACCGGATAAACCGATCTTACGAAGCAATTTATCCATAATAAATGCAACTCTTGCCATATATCCACTATCTTCCAACATTGACAGGAAGAAAAACAGCGTAACAATAATCGGAAGAAAACTCAATACACTTCCCACACCGGTAAAGATACCATCAATGATCAGGGAATGTAATACTCCATTCACCTTAAGTGTCGTCAGGCCCTGATCAGCCATGCTCGTAAGTGCCGCTACGCCCTGTTTTAACAGTGATTGTAACAATGCTCCGATCACATTAAATGTCAGCCAGAACACCAAACCCATAATGGCAATAAATGATGGAATACCCGTATATTTTCCAGTCAGTACCTTATCTATTCTCCGGCTTCTGGCACGTTCTTTACTCTCATGCGGCCGGATCACTGTCTGTTCGCATGCCCGTTGAATATAGGAAAACCGCATGCTCGCAATTGCCGCAGCCCGGTCCATCCCGCTCTCTTCTTCCATCTGTAGATTAATATGCTCTAATGTCTCCTTCTCATTCTGACTAAGATTCAACTTATCCAATACCAGATGATCATTTTCTGCTAATTTACTCGCAGCAAACCGTACCGGAATTTCTGCCTTTCCTGCATGATCCTCAATCAGGTGCATGATGGCATGAATACAGCGATGAACCGCACTTTCTTCTCCGGAACCATCTGCACAGCAAAAATCAACCTCCTCCGGAGGTTCCTGATACTTTGCCACATGAATTGCGTGACTCACCAATTCCTCAATTCCCTCTCCTTTTGCAGCAGAAATCGGAATCACCGGTACTCCTAAAAAGGCTTCCATCTCATTTACAAGAACCGATCCCCCATTCTCCCTCATCTCATCCATCATATTAAGAGCTACCACCATCGGAATATTCAATTCCATTAACTGCATGGTCAGATACAGATTTCGTTCCATATTTGTCGCATCTACAATATTGATAATTCCTTTCGGCTTGTCTTGAAGCAGAAACTCTCTTGTCACAATCTCCTCACTACTATAGGGAGACATTGAATAAATCCCCGGCAGATCTGTAATACAGGTATTCTCATACCCCTTGATCATACCATCCTTCCGATCCACGGTAACACCCGGGAAATTACCCACATGCTGGTTAGATCCGGTCAATTGGTTAAATAATGTCGTCTTACCACAGTTCTGATTTCCGACCAGTGCAAAAGTTAACATAACATCATCCGGTAACGGCTTCTCATCTGCTTTGGAATGGAACTTACCACCTTCTCCAAGTCCCGGATGTGGTATATCCATTTTCTCAGCCGGTCTTTTTACAGTAACTTCTTCCTTATGAGCTGCACCTACCTGAATCTGACCTGCATCTTCTAGCCGGATTGTCAACTCATATCCATGAATTCTTAACTCTACAGGATCTCCCATCGGAGCATACTTCACCACCGTCACCTCTGTTCCCTGAATCAATCCCATATCCAGAAAATGCTGACGCAGTGCACCGCTTCCACCTACCTCAATAATGGTTGCAGTTTCTCCAATCTGTAAATCTTTAATTGTCATCTTTTTTCTCCTAAACAAACACGTACATTATGTAAACTGCAAGTCACAGACCATTTTCCCGTCCGGACAAAAACAGGCCCAGAATATGGCTTTCCCCTTCCATACTCTGTGCCTGTCTATCATAGCACACAAAAGTTTATACAACAATACTTTCATTATCTATATTCTACTGTACTACATCCTCCACGATCTGTTCTGCTGTTAAATGATTCTCTTTCAAGACTTCATTTACATCATAACGATCTAAGAATTCCTTCTTCAATCCATAATTATATACCTTTACATCCGAATTACCATAGAACCTTGCAATCTTCTCTCCAAAACCGCCGTCTAAAATTCCATCCTCAAGTGTAATGACTACATCATGATCTCTCTTAAGTTCCTCCAACAGCGCTTCGTCCACGCCTGTAATATAATATGGATTGATCACGGTCGCATTAATATTCTTCTCTTCTTTAAGCTTCACTGCCACTTCCTTTGCTAACGAATAGAAGGTTCCGAGTCCGATCACAGCAACCTTACTTCCTTTTTGTGTCACCTCATAAGTATTAAGCTGTGAGAAATCCTTTGTAACAGCCACTCCGTCTGATACCAGCTCTCCTCCCGGTACACGAATCGCAACCGGATGCTCCGTCTGCGCAATACTCCAGTCAAGCATTGCCAGATATTCCTCTTTCGTGGTTGGTGCCAGATATACAAGATTCGGGATATTCGAGATCATTGGAATATCAAAGATTCCCAAATGGGTTACATCATTCATGCCATACACCGAAGCCGCATATATGATCAAAGTTGCCGGACTGTTATTGATACACAGATCCTGTGATAACTGGTCATAGGTTCTCTGCACAAAAGAACTGTAAACCCCGTATACCGGTTTTCCACCATTCTGGGCGATTCCGGATGCGAATGCTACCGCTGTCTCTTCTGCAATTCCTACATCGACGAACTGTTTGCCCGCTTCCTCTCTCTTGTCCTTACCAAATCCCATTACCGCCGGTGTTGCAGCCGTAATTGCAACAACACTTCGATCCTCCTTCATCTTTGCAAGCAGATATTCTGCCGTAACATCTGAATAATCTTCGCCTTCCATTGTCATCAACGGTTCTCCGTTTTCTATATGGAACGGCATACACCAATGCCAGTTCTCTTTATTCTCTTCCGCTAAAGCATATCCCTTTCCTTTTAAGGTCTTAATATGCACAACTACCGCTTTCTTACTATCCTTCACAGATGTAAATGCATCAATTAATGTCTTGACATCATTTCCTTCATCCACATATACATAATCCAAACCCATTGCCTTAAACAGATTACACTCTGCCTGTCCTTTTGTCTCACGCAATAGCTTCAGATTCTGATACAATCCTCCATGATTTTCAGCAATCGACATGTCATTATCATTAACCACTATGATCAGATTACCACCTAATTCAGCCGCATAATCCAATCCTTCTAATGCTTCTCCTCCACTTAATGAGCCATCGCCGATCACAGCAATAACATTTCCGTCTTTTCCGTTCAGATCTCTTGCTTTGGCAAGACCACACGCAAGGCTGACAGAAGTTGAAGTGTGTCCGATTATAAAATGATCATGCTCGCTTTCTGCCGGGTTACTGTATCCCGATACATCATCATATTTCTCTTCATAAAGATACGCGTCCTTTCTGCCTGTAAGCATCTTGTGTGGATACGTCTGATGTGACACATCAAATACCATCTTATCTTTGGGAGAATTAAATACATAATGAAGCGCAATCGTTGCTTCTACCATACCAAAATTCGGTCCAAAATGACCGCCATGAATACTTGCACGTTTCAATAGGGCGTCCCGCATCTCCTGTGCCAATACATGCATCTGATCTACTGATAATTTCTTTACATCCTCTGGTCCATTAATATTCTCTATATACATTTATCATCGTCCTCCCATGTTAATTTTCCTGTCTGAACTGCCACTTCGTATCTGGATATTTTGTAGTTCAACTTATTGATTGCCTTTTCCAACTGTGCTTTTTGTTCCTCCAGGCTCTCCCTCTGCTCCTGCAACAATTGTAATCTTGCAGCAAAGGTTGTATCTCCCTGCTGATACAACTTGACATATTCAATCAAGGCTTCAATTGGCAGTCCCGCACTTCTCATCCCCTTACACAATCCGTTATCTCACAATACCGATCACATAAGGGGTTCCTATTCTTTCAATCTTATTTTACTCTGACGCCTGAAGTTCCTCCAACGCCTCTCTCACGATCAGATATCTCTGTTCTACCTTCTCAAACAAAGACTCCCAGCCGTTCAACTGCTCAAAACTATCATCCTGCAGGAACTTTAAGGCAAATCTTTTTCCCTCTTAACGGCTCTTTATTCATTCCTAATAGTTATTGATGTTTTACAAGCTTATATAATTCTTCTGCCGCTATTCTCACCTTTGCAACCGGAATGTTTTCCTTTGGAAAGCAATAATATAGTTGTTCCATATCTCCTATACATATTACATCTCCTATTTCATACCAATAATAGTCTGCATATAGACTGTAAGATACTTTCGCCGATTGGTGATATGCTAACTTTCCCTCACATCCTGTTAAATAAAATCCATTCTTATCATGTTGTAACTTTCCCTCTCCAACCTGATAAACGGCTTTCATATCATGCATAATACAAATATCCACAGGCACATCCAATTGATACCTGCCATCTGCAATCTCTTTTTGAACCTCTTCTCTCTGCCATTGATACCAATCTGGAATATGGGTAAATGCTGCGTCTCCCATGGTTGTTTTCAAATATCCATACTCTGTCAATTCATATCGCATTCCACAGTGAGCACATCCAATATAGATACCCTTTCCCTGCATGCCATCTTCCCTTCCACAATGCGGGCACTTATATAATACTCTTTCCAGACAATCCGTCCGAAAATCTTCTGTTACCGAAATATGCTTCTCCTGTTGCTCCCGAAAGTTATCAAATGTAAATTCCTCTTTGATCTGTTTCTGCAACTCCCGCACACTTCGGTTACTGATATCCTCTTTCGATAACAAATATGTAACATCCGCATGGACATCCACCTTACGGATCTGCAAATTATTATATAGTGGATCATGCAAAAAAGCTCCATGCGTCCGGATCATAACAACCGGAACCTTTAATAATTTCAGACATTTGCCAATGGTATCCGGTAACGGTGTTGCCGTTCCATCAAAAGTGTAACTTGCTTCCGGATACATTAACACAGAGTTACCTAACGTATGTAAGGCATAATACATATCCTTTACCATCTGTACATCCGTTACAAACTTGTTCGTTGGAATACAACCGACCTGACGCATCAGCCATTCTTTTCCTACCAAGCCATCGGATGTGCAGATAATATTAAGTGGTCTGGGATACATCACCGTCTCTGCAATCTTCAGATCAATGAAACTGCTATGATTCATCAAAATAAGACAGGGTTCTTCCGCACCTAACCGTTCCATACCGTGCAACGAATAGGTAAACCCTGCCTTCTTAAGTTCACTCGCTGATAATGCTTTGATCAACCACCGTAAGCCCTTGATTGGTCTTACCGGATCATGATGTACCCGTCCGGGCATCTTCACCAACTGCTCATATGCTATCTTCTTTGTCTTAATCTTCATATGTTACAACCCCTCATATCATTAAATCCTTTGTAAGCTATATGCATACTTTTAAGCCAAAAATATTGTAACACAATTTCACTACATCTTCTATGAATTTTGTCGATTTATATACAAACAAAACAATACATCCTACACATATAACAAACCCCGCAGAGCCGAAACTTTGCGGGGTTCTTAATCATTCTCAATATAATATCAAATGATATCTCACCTGTGTTCTATACAAGTCTGCCTGATAAATTATTTATCAAGAATTGCAGCCTGAGCAGCAGCAAGACGTGCGATAGGTACACGGAATGGTGAACATGATACATAGTTAAGACCTACCTTATGGCAGAACTCGATAGAAGAAGGATCTCCACCGTGCTCACCACAGATACCTAACTCAAGGTCAGGACGTACTGAACGACCCTTTTCAACTGCCATCTGGATCAACTGACCAACACCAGTCTGATCTAACTTAGCAAATGGATCATTCTCGTAAATCTTCTTGTCATAGTAAGCATCTAAGAACTTACCAGCATCATCACGTGAGAATCCGAATGTCATCTGTGTCAAGTCGTTAGTACCGAAGCAGAAGAACTCAGCATCCTTAGCAATCTTATCTGCTGTAAGAGCAGCTCTAGGAATCTCAATCATAGTACCTACCTGATACTTGATGTCAGAATTCTTTTCTTTCTTAACTAAATCAGCTGTCTCAACAACAACATCCTTAACGAACTTAAGCTCTTTCTCCTCACCTACTAATGGGATCATGATCTCAGGAACGATATCCTTACCTGTCTCTTCAGCAACTTCAATAGCAGCTTCCATAACAGCTCTTGTCTGCATCTTAGCGATCTCTGGATATGTTACAGCAAGACGACATCCACGGTGACCCATCATAGGGTTGAACTCATGAAGTGCATCACATTTTGCCTTAACATCCTCTACAGTGATTCCCATATCAGCGGCTAATGCCTTGATATCTTCTTCCTCTGTAGGAACGAACTCATGAAGAGGTGGATCCAAGAAACGAACTACCATTGGCATACCCTCAAGAACCTTGTACATAGCCTTGAAGTCAGCCTTCTGGAACTCACCGATTGCTTTAAGAGCTTCCTCTCTCTGCTCTACTGTATCAGAAAGGATCATACGACGGAACTTAGGAATTCTGTCCTCACCGAAGAACATATGCTCTGTACGGCAAAGTCCAATACCTTCAGCACCTAACTCAACAGCCTTAGCTGTATCTGCAGGAGTATCTGCATTCGTACGAACTTTTAACTTTCTATACTTATCAGCCCAAGCCATAACACGACCGAACTCACCAGCGATTGAAGCGTCAACTGTTGGGATATCTCCCTCATAGATGTTACCTGTTGTACCATCGATTGAGATGTAATCTCCTTCATTGAATGTCTTACCAGCTAAAGTGAACTTCTTGTTCTCTTCATCCATAATGATGTCACCGCAACCAGATACACAGCATGTACCCATACCACGAGCAACTACGGCAGCATGTGATGTCATACCACCACGAACTGTTAAGATACCCTGTGCAGCCTTCATACCTGTAATATCTTCCGGAGATGTCTCAAGACGAACTAATACGACTCTCTCTCCCTTTTCTTTCCATGCAACAGCATCATCTGCAGTAAATACAACCTTACCACAAGCAGCTCCTGGAGATGCTCCAAGACCCTTTCCAAGTGGTGTAGCAGCCTTAAGTGCAGCAGCGTCGAACTGAGGATGAAGAAGTGTATCTAAGTTACGAGGATCGATCATAAGAACTGCTTCCTCTTCTGTCTTATGTCCTTCATCAACAAGGTCACAAGCAATCTTAAGTGCAGCAGGAGCTGTTCTCTTACCATTACGACACTGTAACATATAAAGCTTCTTGTTCTCAACAGTAAACTCCATATCCTGCATATCATGGTAATGATTCTCTAAGATATCGCAAACTTTGATGAACTCTTCATAAGCTTCTGGGAATTCTTGCTCCATCTGTGCGATTGGCATTGGTGTACGAACACCGGCAACTACGTCCTCGCCCTGTGCGTTAATTAAGAACTCACCCATTAACTTGTTCTCACCTGTTGCAGGATCACGAGTAAATGCAACACCTGTACCAGACTCATTGTTCAAGTTACCAAATACCATAGGCATTACGTTAACAGCAGTACCCCATGAATAAGGGATATCATTATCACGACGATATACGTTAGCACGAGGATTATCCCATGAACGGAATACAGCCTCAACAGCCAACTTCATCTGCTCTACTGGATCTGAAGGGAAATCTTCACCTAACTGGTTCTTGTACTCAGCCTTGAACTGCTCAGCTAACTCTTTCAAATCAGCAGCAGTAAGTTCAACGTCATACTTAACACCCTTCTCCTCTTTCATCTTATCGATAAGCTGCTCGAAGTACTTCTTACCAACTTCCATAACAACGTCAGAGAACATCTGGATGAAACGTCTGTATGAATCGTATACGAAACGTTCAAATGTTGGATCCGGGTTACCTTTGATCATTGCTGCTACTACTTCGTCATTTAAACCAAGGTTAAGGATAGTATCCATCATACCAGGCATAGATGCTCTTGCACCAGAACGAACAGATACTAATAATGGATTCTCAAGGCTTCCGAACTCTTTGCCATTGATCTTCTCCATCTCTTTCACACCGTCCATGATCTGAGCCATAATCTCATCATTGATCTTACGTCCATCTTCATAATACTGTGTACAAGCCTCTGTTGTAACTGTAAATCCCTGTGGTACAGGAAGACCAATGCTGGTCATCTCTGCAAGGTTAGCACCTTTACCACCAAGCAAGTTTCTCATGTTCATATCGCCTTCGCTGAACATATAAACCCATTTGTTTGCCATTTGTTTCATACCTCCTAAGTATTTAATTAATTGTACCAGGGCAAATTAAATAACCCGCCCACAGTCTGTAAACCATTATAGCATATATTGTATAAAATTTAAAAGGCTTTTTTAAGATTTTTAGATATTTTTTCTAATACAATGCATAGGTTCAACGCAAACAAAAAATGCTATCGGAGAAATCCGATAGCATCCTTAACTCTCTCATATTCTGATTAGTAAATAATACGAACTGCTTTGTCAATTGGTGAATAATCATAACTTGAAATCTTAATACCGGTTGCTTTGTTACTTGCATGAACAACCTGACCGCCGCCAATGTAAATTGCAACGTGTCCATATCCATGGTAGAACAATAAATCACCAGGCTGTAAAGAATCTACACTAACCTTCTTACCGTCTCCTGCCTGTGATGCAGCAGTTCTTGATAAAGAATAACCAAAATGCTTATATACTGACTGTACAAATCCGGAACAATCTGCACCCTTTGTCAAACTGGTTCCGCCATATACATAAGGATTACCTACAAACTGTACTGCATAATCAGCAACAGCCTGTCCACTTGCAGAAGTAGATGAATCCTGCTTCACTGTCTCAGTAGATGTAGACTGATCTTTCACAACAACATCTGTAGAATCCACTGTCTCTTTCTTGGTAGATTCCTTCTTTGGTGACTCTTTCTTAGGTGCCTCTGTTGTCTGTGTTGTAGCAGCCTCTGTTGATGGTGCCTCCGTTGTCTGTGTTGTAGCAGCCTCTGTTGTCTGCTCCTCAGCTTCCTGTGCAGCAGCTTCTTCCTGCTCCTGTGCAGCTAATGCTGCCTGTTCTTCTTCAACAGTAACTGCAGTCTCATATACATAATCTAAATATACATAATCACTTGATACATAACCAACCTGATCATCGGATACAGCAACTTTCACCCAACCGTTATCCTGACCTAATACAGCTAACGATGCATCTGCATCTGACTGTGTTACAACTTCACTGTCTGTAGACTCATCTGCACGGACATTCAATGTCTCTGCTGTTACTTTGGCAACCTGATCACAATTGCTCTCTATGTACTGTTCTGCATCAGTACCGAACAATAAATAATCATTCTTCACATATCCATATGCATTACCGGAAGAAACGACTGACCATTCGTCTCCTTTTTCTACTACAGTTCCTACATTACCATTATAGAACTTACCAACTACCTCTGAATCCTCAGAAGCCTCAGAACGGATATTCAGATAACTGTCAATATTCGCTACAACCTGATTGCTGTCAACCTTAGCAGATTTCTGTTCAATCTCTGCACTGGCAACTTCTTCTGAAACAGCTTCTGTTGTCGGAGCCTCTGTTACAGCTTCCGTCGTTGCTTCTGTTGTTGCTTCGGCAACCTGTACAGCAGTTCCTTTCTCTAAACTCTTCATATTCGATGTGCCATTCTCAATTGCCTTACTTACAATTGCAGGCGTCTCGCTTACTTGTTCTTTTACACTTGATGTATAGGAAGTTCCACCTAACATAAGCGATAATGCAGCAACTGCTAACATAGAACTTCTTACAATATTCTTCTTCATATTATACCTCTTTTTTATTCGTCCGTTTAATTGTTACAAAAATGTTACAAATTCACCAACATGGTTATAATAACAAAGCTTGTCTCTTATGTCAACCATTATTTTTAATTTTTTCTTGATTTTTCTCATTTTTTGCATCTTTTCTTCCGAATATTTCCATATTATATGTAATACTTATGTCAACTATGTTACATTCTTCAAACAAATGTTACTGTATATGATTTCTTTTTTACAAATCTGATATATTTATTGCTTTTTCCTCTCATATTTCGTATAATCTTAATATAAATGAAGAAAGCCAAATACAACTTTGGAGAAAGGACTAATTAGTTATGGATATGAACAATTTACTAAATGATAATCAATTAGTACAATTATTACAAGATTGGTCAGATGCCACCGGTCTTGCTGCGATAGCACTAGATTCCAATGATAACCCAGTTACCAAGGAGATTCATTACACTGAATTCTGTACAAAATACGCAACCATTGACACTTCCATCAAATCCGCAGTCGGACTTCGCGAATTTACCAAAGACATCATTGTCAATGGTCAGAAAGCCGGCACAATCATTGGCGGTCAGGTTCTTACATCAGAGCCGGATGATGACGCTGCTACACGAATTGCAGAAGATGCCGGATTGAATCCGGAGCAATTTGTAGATGCGCTTCACAAGGTTCCCGTTCACTCTGAACAGTCTTTGCAATCTGCTGCCAAATTATTAGGTGATGTTGTCAATATGCTTTTGAATGCTAATTACGAGAGCCAGCAAGACGGTTCCAAGATTTCCAAACTTGACGAAGACATCGAACGTGCTGCCGGATTGATTCGTGAGATCAACGAAAAGTCTGTTCAGTTAGATAAGATTGAGAGCAAACAGAACATCTTATCCCTGAATGCTTCTATTGAAGCTGCAAGAGCAGGTGAGTTCGGTAGAGGATTTGCGGTTGTAGCCGCAGAAGTTGGTAAGTTAGCTGTCAACTCAGGCGAGATCAACAAATCCATCAAGCAGTCATTAAAAGAATTGACTGCTACGATCAAAGCATTAGAGGAAATAAAATAATCTACATAACAAAAAGCTGCCTGCCGGCAGCTTTTTTTATTGTTAATATTCAAATTTCTTCTCAAAGTATGCTTTCAGGTCAGTAATCTTAATTCTCTCCTGTTCCATTGTGTCACGATCACGAACCGTAACCGCACCATCTTCTTCAGAATCAAAATCATAGGTTACACAGAATGGTGTTCCAATCTCATCCTGTCTTCTATAACGCTTACCGATATTACCACGGTCATCAAACTCACAATTATATAATTTGGACAATTCCGCAAATACCTTTTCCGCACCCTCATTTAACTTCTTAGATAATGGCAGGACACCGATCTTAACCGGTGCAAGTGCCGGATGGAAATGCAATACTGTACGGATATCCGGTTTCTCCTCTGTACCAATATTCTCCTCATCATATGCAGAGCAAAGGAATGCAAGTGTAACACGGTCTGCACCAAGAGAAGGCTCAATTACATATGGAATATATTTGATCTTCTTCTCGTCATCAAAGTAATCCATTGGCTGTCCGGATGTATTCTGATGCTGTGTAAGATCATAATCAGTACGGTCTGCAATACCCCAAAGTTCACCCCATCCAAACGGGAATAAATACTCGATATCTGTTGTCGCTTTACTATAGAAAGAAAGCTCTTCTTTGTCATGATCTCTATATCTGGTCTCTTCCTGATTCATTCCAAGATCTTTTAACCAGTCGATACAGAACTGCTTCCAATATGCAAACCATTCCAAATCCGTATCCGGTTCACAGAAAAATTCAAGTTCCATCTGTTCAAACTCTCTTGTACGGAATGTAAAGTTACCCGGTGTAATCTCGTTACGGAATGACTTACCAACTTGTCCGATACCAAATGGAATCTTCTTTCTGGAAGTTCTCTGTACATTCTTGAAGTTTACAAAGATTCCCTGTGCCGTTTCCGGTCTCAAATAAATTGTATTCTTTGCATCTTCTGTTACACCCTGGAATGTCTTAAACATTAAGTTAAACTCACGGATCTCTGTAAAGTTGTGCTTACCACATGTCGGACAACAGATATTATTCTTCTCAATGTAATCCGCCATCTCCTCATGAGACCATGCATCTACAGAACCCTCAATTGCAATTCCATGTTCTTCCATATAATCTTCAATAATCTTATCTGCACGGAATCTCTCATGACATTCCTTGCAATCCATCAATGGATCAGAAAAGCTGCCTAAATGTCCGGATGCAACCCATGTCTGTGGATTCATCAATATTGCACAATCCACACCTACATTGTACGGATTCTCCTGGATGAATTTCTTCCACCATGCCTTTTTGACATTGTTCTTAAGTTCTACTCCGAGATTACCATAATCCCATGTATTGGCAAGTCCGCCATAGATCTCAGAACCCGGATATACAAATCCCCTCGCCTTCGCTAATGCCACAATCTTATCCATTGTCTTTTCCATTTTTCATGCCCTACCTTTTCTTTATTTATATACTATAATTGCATTCTCTTTTCCTGTTGTGGAAGCAATGCCATCTTTTACTTTTACCTGATTGTTGTAATATAAAATGTCACCTTTCACAACAACATCTGTCTTTTCAGAAACACTTAGCACCTTAGCTTTTTTAGTTGCTAAAATATCTGAGACCTTTGCACTCTTACCATCTTCAACAGACTTATATGTACCCGTCATATCTTTTTCTTCACAGGCATCTGCATTTTTCAGTATACAGTCTAAATTATTAAATCCGTTATAGTCCTCCATTCCTTTGTAAGAAAGAACCAGTTTCACCTTACTCATATCTTCTGTATTCAACGATTCATTCCTGACAACCTTCTTGCCCTGCTCGTCATTGTAGTCCGATATCTGTTCGTCAATATATGTCTTCAGATCCTCGGCTTTTACAGAAGAATCCTTATAATCCTCAACCGCAATCTCAACGATTGAACCATTCTTCTTAATAAGTAATGTATTCTTACTATACTTCCCGGCCTCCCTTGCACATCCTGCAAGGCATCCAACCATCAATACGATCACCATTCCGAGCCATATCTTCTTCATCTTATGCACCTCTATATTTTGATTTGATATAATTTCAACTCATATATTCTACAAGAGAATAGATAATATTTCAAGCCAAAGACGAAAGAATTTCTAAAGAGTTAAATTTTTTCGTCACATGTTTGGAAAAATAGCGGCCGATTACCCGGTCAATTTCCGAAAAAACATCATCTGAAACCTGAAACGTATACAATTTGTCAAGCGTTGTACTCAAAATATACTGTATCGTATATATAGCCGACTCTGACATGGAATATACATCCATCCCGGATCCTGCACAATTCTTGCATAACATTCCGTCTCCCGCCGGATAAAATGCCGATACCTGTTTCTCTCCGCATTTCACACAGGAAAATGCCGCCATTGACTCTCCATCAAATGCCAGTGCCTTTAACTCAAAGATACGCCGGATCAACGGATTAGGAATTTCTTTTCTTCCCAGCGCCTTCAAGGAAAGATATAGCAGATTCAGCATATTGATATCACCAATCCCGTCAACACATAAATATTCCAGTATGTCACAGAAATACGTTCCATAACAGATACCCTCGATATCATTTTTAATGTCGAGAAAATATTCCTTGATCTCTCCGCCGACCAATCGGTAAGCATCAAACCCTTCCATCAGAACAAATGTCCCAAAATTAAACGGTTCGCTCAACCCCAGATACGGACTGTTCGGTTTTCTGGCGCCTCTGGCAAATGCCGTTATCTTCCCTCTTTCTTTGGTAAGGAGAACCAGCCTCTTGTCATAATCGCCAACCGGCATACTGCTTAATACCATTCCATATAGTTCTATCTTATCCCGCAAGTATGCCACCTCCTATTCCTTTCTCCTCTGTGCATCATCCAACATCATGGTCAGTCAGAAATCCGCCTGTCTATTCATTATCCTGCTGATAGCCATAATTCTTCAATAAGAATTCGCTATCCCGCCAGTCTTTCTTGACCTTGACCCATAATTTGAGATTCACCTTGGTATCCAATAGTTTCTCCATATCCATTCGTGCCTGGGTTCCAATCTTTTTAAGCATTGCCCCCTGTTTTCCAATAATGATACCTTTATGGGAGTCTCTTTCACAAATGATCGTTGCATCAATATCTACAATTCTTCCATCCTGTCTGTCCTTCATCCGGTCAATCACAACCGCAATACCATGTGGTACTTCTTTGTCCAGACTACGCAGTGCTTTTTCCCGGATCATTTCTGCTACGATTGCCCGTTCAGGCTGATCCGTGATCGTATCCTCATCATAGTATTGTGGTCCTTCTTCGAGATATTGGAAGATGGCAGACATCAATTCATCCGTATTGCGGTTACGCAATGCCGATACCGGAACGATCTCCGCAAAATCATACACTTCCTTATAGGTATCAATCGCCTTTAATATCTCCTCTTCTTTGACCAGATCCGTCTTGTTCACCACCAGAATAACCGGTGTGTGCACTCTTTCCAGCTTTTCTAATATATATCGTTCACCGGCTCCGATAAATGTTGTAGGTTCTACCAGCCATAGTATCACATCGACCTCTTTCAATGTATTCTCTGCAACATTTAACATATACTCTCCCAGTTTGTTCTTGGCTTTGTTGATTCCCGGTGTATCCAAAAATACAACCTGTCCTTCTTTTCCGGTATAAACCGTCTGAATTCGATTTCTCGTCGTCTGTGCCTTGCTACTGGTAATTGCGATCTTCTGCCCGATCAAATGATTCATCAATGTTGATTTTCCCACATTGGGTCTTCCGATGATCGTAACAAATCCCGACTTAAATTTCGCCATGGTATCTCCTTTTCCTGCTATCCTGATCCTGTATTATATCAATGATTTTACTTCTTTGAATAATTCTGCTTCTTTTTCAATCACTTCTTCATCTCCCAATGCAGCTACACATTGTTTTGATAAGATTGCTTCTACATAAGGTGCGAGTTCCCGGATTGCCGCAACATCCGCACGTAACACCTCATCACGATCCTGTTGTAACTGTTCGTCCGTAATGCCGGATAAATAACAGATAAAATCATACGCTCCTTCAGCAGATGGTGTCATCGGTGCATCTAACTTTGCAATTGCACCAATAATGTATTTGACCATATCCCGGTCGGATGCATCAAATTCCTGTACATATGTTACCGCATCTTTATATACATCATACGTTCTGCCCAGGTTTGGATCTCTATACGATGTAAAATAACCGTCTCCTATCCGGTTAAAACTGCACATACAGCCGTATGCACCGCCCTTAACACGAACATTGATCCAAAGATAATCATATGAAAAAATAATCTGTAACACATTTAACGCACCGGTATAATGGAAGCCTCTTTCTAAAAAATTACCCGCCTGTGCTGCATATTGTACTTTACTTGCGGTTTTGAAACCTTCATTTCGTATTTCCAACTCCATGAACTGTTCCACAACATCCGACGAATCGTCATTCAGATACTTCTGAATACTGTCCATTGCATTCGTGATCGGTTCGTTCAGATCTTTCATTCCTGTATAAGATACGATCAGGTTCTGCGGTTTTGCAAATGCATTAAGTGCAGCCTTCAGATTCTCACATATCTTTTCATAAGAATCATCAAAATTCTTATACAACGCATTGGCAAACTCATAGAAGGTAATTCCTTCCATTAGTTCTTTGAGATAAGCACCTTTTGAAAAATAAGACAACGCTCTGTTTGCCATCGCCGTATGTCCGTTTTCCGTAATTGCCATCTTCATCTGTGAGATCATTTCTGCCAATACTTCTTTCATTCTCTTCTTATCTGTCACATGTGAGGTAAAGAGAATCTCTTCCATCAGCGCTAATGCGTCTGCAACATTTTCTTCCAATACCTTTGTCTTTATTCCGAGGCAGATCTTATAGTCTCCATACTCTTTTTTAACACCAAATGCACTTAACTGAACTCCGACTCCACCTGTTTTCAGATCGATCTCATTGGCAAGATCTCCATAACTGTGTCTGTCTGTATCCACTTCTTTGTATAATGCAGTAAGCAGTGACACATACGGAAGCAATGCAACCGGCACATGATCTAACATAAAATAATATCCGATATAGGCAATTCCGTTCGTGAAAATGTCATGTGAAACAACCGGTATGCCGGCTGCTTTCCATTCTCTGTTCTTAATATGGAATGCTTTTGAGTCGATATCGCTTAATTGCAATAACGGAATACTTGCTAATTCCTTCTGAGACGATGGTTCTGACTGATATCTTGCCAGTTCTTCCGTCTGTTCGATCAATGCTTGTACCTGCTCCTTTGAAAGACTGTCTTTGTATTCCTTTAACTTCTGTGCAAGCTCTGCTTCATTCTGTCTATTTAGTCCCCTTTGCGGAACACCTGTCACGATCGTCTTATGGTTGTTTGTCAAAAGGTACTGTTTCAGAATCTGTTCATAGTAATCCGTTCCAATCTGTTCCTTCAAATATGCAAAGTTATCATCATATTTCAAATACATAAACGCTTCCTGATCGTCATATAACCAGCTTGTAAAAGCAGAAAGACCATACATAAGACCTTTCGGAAATCTTCCGTAGTTTGCTTCCTTTAATTTGAATTCAAAATGATTCAGTGCAGCCTCTAGTACCTTCTTCTCAAATCCATTTTGTACAAGATCCTGAAGTGTCTTCTCCACAATCTCTACAAAACGTTCTTTATCTGTCTGTTTACATCCTTTTGCAATAATGGAGTAGACCGGTTGAAGAATCCCATCATCATAAGAGCTGAATACATCATTACTGATTCCTGCATCCACTAATGCTTTTTTGATCGGTGCCCCCGGCACATCGATCAAAGCATAGTCAAGCATCATAAACGCAAGATTCAATGTACGGTCTAAACTGTTTCCGACCACAACATTGTAGCTTAAATAGGTATTTTCTTCTTCCTCTTCTGCATCCGCCAACGGATAATTTACCGTGATCTCTTTTGGCTGGTCAAATGGTTTCTGTGTATGAATCCCAGAATCCACCTCCAAATAATCAAATGCACTCAGATATTCTTCATCAATGAAGGCAAGCTCCTTCTCAATGTCCAGATCTCCATATAAGTAAATGTAACTATTGGATGGATGATAATATTTCTTATGAAAATCAAGAAATGCCTCATATGTCAGATTCGGAATCTCTTTTGGATCTCCGCCCGAATCACATCCGTAAGTTGTATCCGGCAGTAACGATTTCTGGATCGCCTGCATCAGCTGCTGTTCCGCAGAAGAATAAGCACCTTTCATTTCATTATAGACAACACCATTATATGTGATATCATCCTCTTCCGTTTCCAGATGATAGTGCCAGCCCTCCTGTTTCAGGATCTTATCATTTGTGTATGTGTTCGGATAAAATACCGCATCCAGATATACATCCATCAGATTATGAAAATCCTTTTCATTCACAGATGCTACCGGATATACTGTTTTGTCCGGATATGTCATCGCATTTAAAAATGTATTCAAAGAACCCTTTGCCAATTCCACAAACGGATCTTTTACCGGAAATTTTCTGGATCCGCACAATACAGAATGCTCTGTAATATGAGGCACTCCGGTGTCATCTGTTGGCGGTGTCCGGAAACCAATATTAAATACTTTGTTCTTATCATCATTCCCAATCACCAATACCCGTGCTTTTGTCCGGTCATGTTGCATCAGATATGCGATTCCATTCAATTCCTTGATCGTTTCCTGTTTCAACACCGTATAATTCTTAACTTCCACAACTTGTTCCTCCTTACTCTTCTATCAAAATGAAAATATCCTTTTATAATTCATAACCTAATTATTTCCACTAAATTACTATACCATTCATTCTATCATTTGTCATGAAATAAATCAGAATATCCATAAAAAAACCGAGCAGGCAAACGCCCACTCGATCCCGGACACACAAAAACCCCGAGACAATCACTGTCTCAGGGTCTTGATCGTAGCGGAAGGGAGATTCGAACTCTCGACACTACGGGTATGAACCGTATGCTCTAGCCAACTGAGCTATTCCGCCATAAATGGAACCTACAGGGCTCGAACCTGTGACCCTCTGCTTGTAAGGCAGATGCTCTCCCAGCTGAGCTAAGATTCCATTGTGCGCTTGACACAAGTGATAGTATATTCAAAACTGACACAAATGTCAAGCACAAATTTTTATTTTTTTAAAATTTTTTATTTTCCGAAAAAATACAGGATCAAATACAGGATTCCCAGCACGATCAATATCGGCACTCCAAACGTAAACAACACCCATAATCCGACCTTTAAAATAAAGAATACGATCAGCACCAAAATGATCAAAAATGCAACCAGTAAAAGCTTTGCATACCAGGCGTTCATATCAAAGGTAAATTCACGTTTGACCTCTTTCTCTTCCCTATTCGCCTGTCGATTTTCCCAATCCCGGACTTTTCTGGTACGCCCATCCTCTGTATATTCCACATCCGCAGTCCGTTCATGCTCCTGTGCCGCAATAATCGACCGGGCGATCATAAATGGTTTCCCAAGTTCTTCAATCACCTGTTCCTCGGTCTTTCCACTTTGCATCTGTTCATCGATATATCCGGAATAATAGCTATACGCATCCATCATTGCTTCCGGTGATACTTCTCCGGATAACGCTTTCTTTAATTCTTCTAAAAATTGTTGTTTTGTCATATATACCTCCATCATTGTGCATTTAATACTAAAACATGATAGTTCCCATCACCAAAAGACTGCCAGTTAATACTACTGTATCGGTTATTCCCCTGAAATATAAACTGCATTGCTTCTTCTGACTCTGTATAGTTCTCAATCACCGCTTCATATCTTTGATTTCCATGTGATATCATTACCTGGTACGCTTTTGTTTTATAGCTCTCAAAGTCTGTAAAATAGTCCTGATTCCTCACATAATAATTATATTCCATGTGATCTGCCTGCGGATAATCTTCTTTCTTCCATGCATGGTTTGCACTCATGATCTCATCCGTCACATTAAAATATGGATGCAGTACATCCTCTCCCTGATCCGGCAGCGGATCATCCCATGTCGTATCGACATGATACCAGTTACCATCCAGTTCCACCATATTCCATGCATGATCAATCCCATCCGCTGTTCCTACCACAAATCTTGTATTGAGTCCTGCACACATCAACAATAACTGCATTGCCTCGGCATAACCATTACAAACCGCATCCCCATCTACCAAAGCACCATAAGCACGATAAATATCACTATCTGTCGCCTGATCCGTATTCTCGCTATACTTACAATGTGCCACCAGATAATCATGAATTGCAACTTCTTTTGCATAATCAGACAGTTCTGACAAATTGATGGAATCCAGCACTTTCTTTACGGATTGATACAACCGTTGTGCCTTCTTCTCCTCATCCGGAATCGCATCGCCATCCATGTATGCTTTCAATACATAATAATTGATCGTACGCTGAATCGTGATCCTGACCTTCTTATACTGCTCTCCTACCGTACCCATTTGTTGATAGGTTTCTCCGCTTCCATATATACCATTCAACGAAGAGTTGATCTGATTGATCTCATTAACATCCATATCTTTTAAATATACGGTAAATGAATCCGAACCATTCAATATCTCTTCATCCAGCCGCTGTGCTAATGTCTCCAGATCCGAATATATATTATCCTCTCTGAAATCCTCCTCTATATAAGATGCTACCTTTTCCTGTACTTCCGGAATTTGCAGATACAATTGCATCCCCGCAAACACAGCCACTAACACAACCAAAAAAAATATAATTCCTTTACGCATTTCTTACTCCTTCTAATCATACGAAACGAACATGTTCTGATTGTACCATTGTTATTGCTCCGTTGCAAATTATAATATAATTTTTATCTTTTCACCACATTTTATCAGCATCATCTGTTATAATAACCATAGAATATATATTTACCAGGAGGTAATACAAAAGTGCATACAGACCCGATCATTTCTAATTTAAAACATAATATATCCAAAGTTATTATCGGAAAAGACGATAAGATCACATTACTGCTTACCGCTCTTCTTGCAAAAGGACATCTTCTGTTAGAAGATACTCCGGGCACCGGCAAGACCATGCTGGCAAAAGCCTTAGCCGCCTCCATTGACGGCACCTGTAAACGTGTCCAGTTTACACCGGATCTGCTGCCTTCCGATATAACCGGAGTCAACATTTACGATCAGAAAACACAGGAGTTTCACTTCATCGAGGGACCCGTATTTTCCAACGTACTTTTAGCGGACGAGATCAACCGTGCAACACCACGAACCCAGTCCTGCCTGCTTGAAGCAATGGCAGAATTACAGGTTACAACCGATGGCGTCACACGGCAGCTCCCACAGCCTTTCTTCCTGATTGCAACCGAGAATCCGATTGAAACAGCCGGCACTTTTCCATTACCGGAGGCACAACTAGACCGTTTTGCGCTAAAAATCTCCATGGGATTCCCAACCGCCGAAGAAGAACGTACCATCATGGATCACTACATAAATAACGATCCTTTGCAGGAACTGTCTCCCGTATGTTCTCCGGCTGATCTTTTGAACATACAACAACAGGTGACAGAAGTATATCTGCATAATGATCTTAAGAATTATATTGTCTCCATTATTCAGGCGACCAGACACCATGAACAGATCGCTTTAGGCATCAATCCGCGAGGAACCCTCTGTCTGATGCGTTGTTCTCAGGCATACGCATTGATCCACGGACGTGATTACGTCACCCCAGAAGATATTCAGGCACTTGTAAAACCTTGTCTGTGCCATCGTTTACTGTCTTTCCAAAACAGCGGAAGCCAGACATTTGCCGCTTCCATATTAGACGAGATCGTCCGTAACGTTTCTGTTCCTATCGAAAATTTTGAACGCTAAAGGAGTATGTCATGCAATATATCTTAGCGATCATCCTTGCCATATTCCTGTATTCCTTGCAGGATACTTATTATAAACGTCACTGGAAGGATGATCTGACAATCCGTATTGAATATAACCGGACGTATGCAAATATCGGTGACACATTAGAGCTCACCGAAGTGGTTGAAAACCGCAAACGTCTTCCGTTACCGGTACTTTGCGTCAAATTCATGACTTCCAAATCTTTTGAATTTGAACACAGTGCCAGTGCTGCGATCTCCGACCACTATTACAGAAATGATGCATTTTCCATTCCGGGCAGCCAGCAGATCATACGCAAACTTCCTTTCCGCGTAACCAAACGCGGATATTACAAGATTGATTCCGTTCATCTGGTAGCAAGAGATCTGTTTCTGATCAAGACATATGCCACAATAGAAGAAAATGCAGCATTCTTATATGTATATCCCCGATTACTGACCAGACACCGGGAACTGCACCTTGCAAATACGATCATCGGCGACATTTTGACCCGCAGTCTCTATATTGATCCTTTATCTTTCCGCGGCATACGGGATTATCATTCCGGTGATTCCATGCGATACATTAACTGGAAATCAACTGCCAAAAATGAGACGTTACAGGTAAATACATTCTACGATACCCAGCAGGCACATGTTGCACTTTTCGTTAATCTGGATACCCGGAAGCCCGGCAACACCGATCATTTAAAAGAATACATATTAAGCATTGCCGCAACCCTGATCCAGCAATTGAACAATCACGGTGTGTCCATTTCGCTATCCATCAATTCCACTGACTGCCTTACCGGACAGCCAATCTTTATTCCGGAAGGAAACGGAACCGAACATTTGCACCGGTTATTTCAAGCCATATCCCGTACGGATATTGCTGTTCCAACACTTTCTTTCATAGAACAGTTAAAATCCTGTCAGGAAGACCATACTTTTCATCAGACCTGTTACCTTATCGTATCCAACGACCGTAATGCAGATCTGATTGACACCTGTATAACACGACAACAGCAAGGAGATACCCTTACCTTTCTCTGCCCGGAATATACAAATGCATATAACACGCAAACCGCAAAGCATTTCTCCGGAAACGCTGCTTTATCCGATTTTTACTTTTGGGAGATAACCAATGACGAAACATAATCTGACCATTTACAAAAATATAAGCCGTGCATGCACGATCGGACTTTCCTACCTGCTGGTCTTCATAACAGTTCTCACGATTTATGAGCAGCAGATAACAAAACCTCATTTTCTGATTGGAATCCCTGTCCTTCTGGTTTCCTATTTATTGATCGAGCGTTACTGTTTTCAGGTTGTCCTGTATTTTTTGCTGCATGGGATTTTTCTGGTTCCAATCCTTTTGATTCCTTATCCCAACATGTGTTACAAGATCCTGTATATCCTTTTCTTTTTCTTTGAATTCAGTCATGCATGTTACATCTGGCGTACCGGCAGCGATCCTGCATACAACGAACTTCCATGGTTTTTATTTTTGTTTGTTGCGGTTTTATATATTGCGGGACGGATGTTACGCCAGAATACCTTTGCAGATTATGTGTATTACATTGGTCTTGCATTGATCCTGCTGCATTTTGTCCGATATTTTATATATGGTTCCACCCTTATGTTTCAGGAGGCGGAACGTACCACTTCCATGCCAACGAGAAAAATCATGCTGACCAATTTCGCCCTGCTTGGCATGTTGCTGCTCGGATTTTTATTGCTCGGTATTACGATCCGGTTTCTGCATTTGGATCAATTCCTTTTCACAATTGGTGATGTACTCGTAACATTGTTCTGCGTGTTCATCCGTTTTCTTTTATACCTTATTGCACTGCTGCGTATGTTTCTGTCTTCCGACAAAGCCGGAACGGAACCAGTTGCAGAGGCAGAAGATCTTCAACAGGCAGTACAGCAAATCCCAAAAGCGCCGATCTGGGTGGAAATCATCACGGTTCTATTGCAGATTGCACTCATTCTGTTTGCAATCTTCATTTTATACCGAATCATCCGTTTTGCGATCCGTTCGCTCCTTGCACGTTACACAAGTGATTCCGATATCATTGTCCCTTTAAATGATAAAATCGAAAAAGTCGAACAGTGCGAACCCAAAGTTTCACTTGTACAAAAAGCCAAAGAAATATTCGATTCCAGTTACCGGGCAAAGATCCGGCGTTTCTATCGCATACGAATACGTCAGAGCAGGGAATTGTCCATTCGTAAAAATGACACTCCTTCCGATATTGCCAGACAGATGCGAAAGGTATATGATGAAGATATCGATTCTTTAACAGAAGTGTATGAAAAAGCTCGATACAGTAATCGCGAAATCACAATTGATGATGCAAAAAAAGGAGGCATTTTATGATAGATCCACAGATTCCAATCATATTAGCATCTGCTTCTCCACGAAGAACAGAACTATTGAAGCAGGCAGGATTCACCTTTACGGTAATCCCCTCTTCCATCGAAGAACAACGCACAGAAACATCACCGGACAAACTCGCCGAAGATCTTGCATTTCAAAAAGCAGAGGATGTTTACCAATCAGTCAAACAGGATTACACCGGAAAAGATTTCATGGTAATCGGTGCAGATACAATTGTATACTATGATGGCGAAGTCTTAGGCAAACCAGCCGATGAACAGGAAGCCTTTGATATGTTAAAAATGCTTTCCGACCGCACACATCAGGTGTATACCGGACTTGCCATCATATTAAAAAAGGCAGACGAAAAACAGATCTATCTTATGCACGAACGGACTGACGTCACCTTTTATCCGATCTCAGATCACGAACTAAAAGACTATATTGCTACCGGAGATCCGCTTGACAAAGCCGGTGCCTATGGCATACAGGGACCATTTGCCGTGCACGTTAAGAAGATCAATGGTGACTATAATAATGTTGTAGGACTTCCGATTGCACGGCTCTACCAATCCCTCCAAGGATAAAACACACCCTTGCACAGTGAAGTGAGACGGATGTGTGAGGGCACATGCAAAAAGATATAGAGAAAGCCATGTTGGGTTGCCTTTATGGTACGCAGGCACGTTTGCA
>OLNZ01000257.1_pt1 | contig 59565 bp, 55 predicted proteins | sample 1672981 | NCBI WGS metagenome assembly OLNZ01 (sample SAMEA3136743, study PRJEB25190) | human gut metagenome | biome: human gut; feature: human-associated habitat; material: faeces | place: Austria | collected 2013 | reverse complement strand
TTTAGTTATCATCGTACAACTGCTTTCATATTCTATCCGTTTCGCACGTCCGTCCTTCACGCTGTGCAAGGGTAAGAAATGTAAGACAGATTGTGGAGAACGTGGTATAATATAGGTTGAAAATTTGAAAAATTGAGGTACATAATTATGTGGCTTGTTTTAGCAATTCTTTCATCTGTATTTGCAGCATTGACCTCCATTCTTGCAAAGATTGGAATTGACGGTGTGAATTCAAATCTGGCAACGGCAATTCGTACGGCAGTGGTGTTAGTTATGGCATGGGGCATGGTATTTCTTACAAATGCACAGTCCGGAATTGGAGACATTGGTAAGAAAAGCTGGCTGTTCCTTATCTTGTCGGGATTGGCAACCGGAGCGTCATGGCTTTGCTATTACAAAGCGTTGCAGATGGGAGATACATCAAAGGTTGTTCCGATTGATAAGCTGAGTGTTGTGATCACGTTAGTTCTTGCGTTTGTGTTCTTGCACGAACAGGTTACACCAAAGTCGGTCATAGGTTGTATTCTGATTGGAGCCGGAACGTTATTGATGGTGTTATAGGGCAATAAAGACAAAATATAGATTTGACGTAAGAGGGTGGCAAGAAGATGAAAAAAGCAGGAGTATTATTTTGGGATTTTCTTAAGATTGGTGCATTCACATTCGGCGGAGGTTATGCAATGATTCATTTGTTAGAACGCCAATTTGTGGCACGAAGAAAATGGCTGGACAGAGAAGAATTTTTGGACATGGTAGCAGTTGCAGAGTCGACCCCGGGACCGGTTGCGGTTAACAGTGCAACATATATTGGTTACAAGGTAGATGGTGTGATCGGGGCATTGAGTGCAACGGTGGCAGTGTGTCTTCCGTCTTTTGTGATCATATATCTGATCTCCTTGTTTTTGGATCAGTTTCTAGCACTGACCTATGTTGCATATGCATTTAAGGGGATACAGGCGTGCGTAGTCTATCTCATTCTAAGTGCGGCTTGGAAATTGTGGACATCCATGGAAAAGAACTGGATGAATGTGTCAATATTAACTGCAGTCAGTATTGCAATGATTTCGTTCTCTGTCTTTGCGGTGGATGTTTCTTCTATTTTATATATTATAATATGTGGAGTGATCGGGATTGCTATATATGGAATGAAATGCATGCGTAAAGAGAGGAATTCTGCAAAGGAAGGAAAAATGCTGTGATATATCTAAGATTGTTTATCGAATTTATGAAGATTGGGGCTGTTTCCCTTGGCGGTGGGTATGGAATGATTGCTTTAATCCGGGAAATGGTGTTAGAGTATGGATGGATGACGGAGAGCGATTTTACCAGTTTTATTGCCATTTCAGAGTCGACTCCGGGGCCATTAGCGGTAAATATGGCAACATTTATAGGTTCTTCGCAAGGTGGAATAGCAGGTTCACTGTGTGCAACTGTAGGAGTGGTCCTTCCGTCCTTTGTGATTATTTTATTGATTGCAGCTATCATGCATAATCTCTTGAAATATAAAGGTGTACAGGCATTTCTTACAGGGGTTCGTCCCTGTATTGTGGCGATGATATTTGCTACAGGTATTTTGATGGCGATTCATACATTTTGCTCGGTTCAGCGGGTGGGGGATAATTTGAATCCGGATATCCGCTCGATAGTCGTGTTTGGTGTTCTTATCCTGACGCATGTGTTTGTGAAAAAGAAATGTCATCAGGAACCGTCGCCGGTTGCAATGATTATAGTGTCTGCACTTTTGGGGATTCTGCTATGGTCCGTCAGATAGTGAAGAATATATATAATGAATAAAAAACGGGATGCCGATTGTATACGGCATCCCGTTTCGTATTACGATATGTTAAGAAACTGAGAGTTTCTTATGCTTGAATTAAAGCTGAGGACCAGCAGCTACTAAAGCCTTACCAGCTTCGTTGGTCTCATACTTCTTGAAGTTCTTGTTAAATCTCTCAGCAAGATCCTTAGCCTTGGTCTCCCATTCAGAAGCATCAGCGTAAGTATCACGAGGATCTAAGATTCCTGAATCAACACCCGGAAGTTCTGTAGGAACTTCGAAGTTGAAGTAAGGAATTGTCTTGGTAGGAGCGTTCTTGATATCACCATTTAAGATAGCATCGATGATTCCACGAGTATCCTTGATTGTGATACGCTTACCTGTACCATTCCATCCTGTGTTAACTAAGTAAGCCTTAGCACCACTCTTCTCCATCTTCTTAACAAGCTCTTCACCGTACTTAGTAGGATGAAGCTCTAAGAATGCCTGTCCGAAACATGCTGAGAATGTAGGAGTTGGCTCTGTGATTCCGCGCTCTGTACCGGCAAGCTTTGCAGTAAATCCTGATAAGAAGTAGTACTGTGTCTGCTCTGGTGTAAGAATAGATACCGGAGGAAGTACTCCGAATGCATCTGCTGAAAGGAAGATAACATTCTGAGCTGCAGGACCTGCAGATACGCCATTTACCTTAGATACGATGTTGTCAATGTGATCGATTGGATAAGATACACGGGTATTCTCTGTTACACTCTTGTCCTCGAAGTCAATCTTACCATCTGCCGCAACAGTTACGTTCTCAAGCAATGCATCTCTTCTGATCGCATTGTAGATATCTGGCTCAGACTCTTTATCAAGGCCGATAACCTTAGCGTAGCAACCACCCTCGAAGTTGAATACACCGTTGTCATCCCAACCGTGCTCATCATCACCGATCAATAATCTCTTAGGATCTGTAGAAAGTGTTGTCTTACCTGTTCCTGAAAGACCGAAGAAGATTGCTGTGTTCTTACCATCCTTATCTGTGTTAGCAGAACAGTGCATTGAAGCAATGCCCTTAAGTGGTAAGTAGTAGTTCATCATAGAGAACATACCTTTCTTCATCTCTCCGCCGTACCATGTATTAATGATAACCTGCTCTCTGCTTGTGATGTTGAATGCTACACAAGTCTCAGAGTTAATACCTAATTCTTTGTAATTCTCAACCTTAGCCTTAGATGCGTTGTAAACAACGAAGTCCGGTTCAAAGTTCTTCAACTCTTCCTCAGTTGGCTTGATGAACATGTTTGTTACAAAATGAGCCTGCCAAGCAACCTCAACGATGAAACGAACAGCCATACGAGTATCTTTATTTGCTCCGCAGAATGCATCTACTACATATAATTTCTTGTTAGAAAGCTCTGTCTTAGCGATCTCTTTAACTGCTTTCCATGCATCCTGTGACATACGGTGGTTATCATTGTGATATTCTTCAGAATCCCACCATACTGTATTCTCAGAATTCTCATCTTCAACGATGAATTTGTCTTTAGGAGAACGTCCTGTGTAAATACCTGTCATAACGTTGACAGCATTAAGCTCTGTGTTCTGACCAACCTCATAACCTTCGTTTGAAGACTTAGTCTCTTCCTCGAAAAGTAATTCGTAAGAAGGGTTGTAAACAATCTCAGTAGTTCCAGTAATACCATACTTGCTTAAATCGATGTTTGCCATGTTACTTAATACCTCTTTTCTTTGAAATTGTATTGATAATCATCTGTGAACACAGATGAACAATATCCATGTGGGAATGATTCCTTGACACCCACTTTCTAATTATACATAATTGAATCATAAAATCAATAAAATTAAGTGAAAAATTTTTCATTTTTATTGATTTTTCATGAACGTTCTTATTATAATAAGAAACTGGAAAAGATAATAGAAAGAGTGCAAATGATTGCTGTGTATCCGACAATCCTGTTTGATTGAACGAATCGCATGCGGATATAATAGAAGTGTATGAATATATAGGATTCCATTTAGACTCAAATCAGAATATGTCAGTAACAAGAGGATATCAACATGAAGAATAAAACAATTGCAATTATAACGGGGGCAAGTGCCGGATTAGGAAAAGAATTTGTAAGGATATTGGCAGAACGGTCAGAATTGGACGAGATCTGGGCAATTGCAAGAAATGAGCAGAAACTGCAGGCTTTGACCGAGGAATATGGAGAAAAGGTCAGAACTTTTTCCAAAGATCTGTCTGACCGGAAACAGATTAAGCAGTTTGGGGAGATCCTTCAACATGAGAATGTGTCAATTCAGTATCTGATCAATAATGCCGGTTTTGCCAGATTCTGTTCTTATAATGATCTGTCGATAGAGGAGTCGTGCAATATGATTGATCTTAATATCAATGGATTGGTTGCTATGGGACTGATCTGTATTCCATATATGAAGAAAGGAAGTCATCTGATCAATATTGCATCGCAGGCATCCTTTCAGCCATTGCCATATCAGAATATCTATAGTTCGACAAAGGCGTTTGTCCAGAATTATACGAGAGCATTAAATGTTGAATTGAGAGATCGGGGGATTGTAGCAACGGCAGTCTGCCCGGGATGGATGAAGACGGATCTGATCGACAAGGGATTGATCGGCGCGGATAAAGCAACCAGTCGTTTCCGGATGATGGTTACTCCGGATGTGGTGGCGGAGAAGGCGATTCGTGATGCAGACAAAAATAAAGATATCTCTGTATATGGATTGTATGTGAAGATGGCTCATGCGGTTGCTAAAATACTTCCGCAGCGTCTGATGATGAAGATATGGTTGTTTCAGCAGCATTTATAGAAAGGAATGTCAGTGGGATGAAAATAGTAGTATTAGATGCACAAACGGTAGGAGAAGATGTAGACTGGTCCGGATATGAAAAGCTGGGAGAAGTGGTTCGATATCCCTATTCTGCAACAGAAGAAGTGCCGGAACGGGTGAAAGATGCGGAGGTAATCATAGTTAATAAAGTACTGATCAACGAGCAGACAGTTGGAAATGCAAAGAATCTCAAGCTGGTCTGTGTCTTAGCGACAGGGACGAATAATCTGGATAAAGAATATCTGGAGAGCAGGGGAATTATCTGGCATAATGTAGCCGGTTATTCCACGGAAGCGGTTGCGCAACATACATTTGCGATGTTGTTTTATCTGTTGGAAAAGTTACGGTATTATGATGAGTATGTGAAAGATGGAGCATATGAAAAGAGTCCGTTGTTCACACATTTTGCGAATGGATTTGCGGAGATAAAAGGAAAAACATGGGGAATAATCGGTCTTGGAACGATTGGCAGAAGAGTGGCAGAGATCGCGAAGGTGTTTGGAGCAAAGGTGATCTATTATTCTGCATCTGGTGCAGCACCACAGGATGGATATGAACAGGTGGATTTTGATACGTTGTTAGCGGCATCGGATGTGATATCCGTACATGCACCGTTGAATGAATACACCGAGAATCTCATGAACAAAGAAGCGTTTGCGAAAATGAAATCTTCTGCAATCTTTCTGAATGTGGGACGTGGACCGATCGTAGTGGAAAAGGATCTGTTTGATGCTTTGGAAAATGGAGAACTTGCAGCAGCGGGACTGGATGTATTATGCAAAGAACCGATTGCTGCAGACAATCCATTGTTACGGATTAAAGACAGCCGGAAACTGCTGATCACACCGCACATTGCCTGGGCAAGTGTAGAGGCAAGAGACCGGCTGGTACAGATGGTGTTAGAACAGGTACAAGAGTATGCAAAGATACGTTAAATGTTTGCAGAGATCTTAATTTAACAGATAAATTCCGTAATTGAGATATCCGGCAAAGGTAACCCAGATCAGATAGGGAATCATCATATAGGCCGCGGGCTTTGAGATGCGATAGAATGCGATGGTAGTTAGCAATATCAGGATCCATAAGCCGATTAACCAGAGAAATGCAAACAAGTACCACTCCATATTGAAAAAGATCAACGTCCAGAGAAAGTTAAAGCATAACTGGATGCCGTAAAGTGTCAGGGCAGTATCATTTTTCTGACCGGAGGTTGCTACCAGATAGGAAGCAATTCCCATTAATATATAGAGAATCGTCCACACCACAGGAAACAACCATGTGGGTGGAGAAAGAGGCGGTTGGTTCAACATTTCAAATGAATCCATCGCCTTTTTTGTGAGCAGAGCGGAAAGCCCGCCGGTAGCAAGGGGAATGGCAACGGCTGTAATCAGATTTTTCCATTGAATTTTTTTCATGTGGACACACCTCCTTACTGCTAGTATATGAAAGGCCATTTTATTTTATTCATTCGAATTAAAATAAAATGGCCTTTCAATGTGGTATTTACCAATTCAATTTGTTCCTACTTTCCGAGAGAGTTACAATAGGAAATGCAATCCTTTTATTGTCAATGTTTTGTGTTATTCTTGCAGCGGGCAAGTGAGAATATGAATAAAAGGAAGATCACGGCGATGCACATCCATGGAATCAGATAAGATAAACCTTGTGGTGCAAACAGGTCATAATATCCTTTCAGATAAATAAATACGACTACCGCGGGTATAATATAGGTCATATGCCAGCGCAATTGATGCGGAAAACGAAGCCCGTTACCGGCGTCTGCTTCCGTTAAGAAGTTCTGGAACCCCCAACCATACCGGGTAGTACAGAACATCACATAAACGAGGGAACCTAACGGAAGGACGTTACTTGAGATCAAAAAGTCTTCCAGATCCATGATTGTAGTACCGGAGCCTAATGGATGGAATCCGGATAACATGTTGTAACCAAGCACACATGGCATAGACAATACAATAATTGCCAGAATGTTAACTATAACAGCCTTTTTACGTGACCATCCCCATAAGTCGATTGCAAAAGAGATGATATTTTCAAAAACAGCAATAACGGTAGACAAAGCGGCAAAGGACAGAAACAGGAAAAAGAGACTTCCCCAGATCTGTCCGCCGGTCATCTGGTTAAAGATGTTTGGCAGTGTGATGAATATTAAGGAAGGTCCGGCATCCGGTTCGATTCCGTAAGAAAAACAGGCAGGAATGATGATCAGACCGGCCATCAGGGCAACGAATGTATCTAATATGGTAATGCTTAATGCTTCACCGGTCAGGGAGCGGCTTTTGTCTAAATAACTGCCAAAGATTGCCATAGAACCCATGCCGATACTTAATGTGAAGAATGCCTGTGACATGGCACCGAATATTACATTGCTGATTCCTTTTTCTAACATATTATGAAAATCAGGAACGAGATAAAAACGAATTCCTTCTCCTGCACCCGGCAGCAAAGTCGAGTGAATAGCTAAGATAACAATGAGACCAAGTAACAACAGCATCATGATCTTTGTGACCTTTTCAACTCCTTTTTGCACACCAAGGGAGCAGATCCCAAATGCAAGGATAACAGTCAGGATCATCCAAAATGTCAAAGTGGCAGGGGATTGCAATAGGTTGTTGAATTTATTGGAAATCTGTTCTGTGCTAAGTGGTGTGGCTGTAAATTCCCCGGAAAGGCTCCGCCAGAAATAATAGAGCATCCAGCCAGCTACCGTGGTATAAAACATCATAAGCAGGTAATTACCGGCCATACCGATGTAACTGTACTTATGCCAGCGTGTTCCTTCCGGTTCCAATACCTTAAATGAAGTAGCACAGCTTTTCTGACTGGCACGTCCTACTGAAAATTCACATACCATAATGGGAAAACCGAGGATTGCCAAAAACAACAAATAGATCAAAAGAAAGGCAGCACCACCATATTGTCCACACATATACGGGAATTTCCATACATTTCCCAATCCAATTGCACACCCGGCAGACACCAGGATGAACCCTAATCTGGATCCAAATTTTTCTCGTTCCATAAAAATCTCCTTTAATTAAAAATACGTTTTATTATATACTATCCTGCATGCAAACGCAAACAACTGCCTCACCTGTGGAATCATGCAGTGTGGAAGATACGCTGTAATGTTTCATCTTCATGCAGGATCTGTTTGGCGAGTGTACGGTATTTTTCCTCATGTAGATAAGTGTGTCGGAAAGGCTTGATGCTTGGTGCAAGATCAATCGCTTTCTCATAGTCGGTAATATCCAGATCCAATGTACTCACATAGTCAAAGAAACCGGTGTCGGTAAGAATGGTGTGGATACGTTTGTACCGGTGATCCTGAACAAGGCTCATCAGATAGGTGGCGATGCCGACCTGGATGCCATGAAGCTGAGGAGTTGGAAGGAGTTTGTCAAGTGCGTGGGAGATAAGGTGCTCACTGCCGCTGGTCGGGGCAGAACTGCCTGCAATCTCATTTGCAATACCGCTCATTGCCAGAGAATCCAGTAATTCTTTCAAAAACAGATTGTCCTTGATCGTTTCAAAGGGGGTACGGACAAAGCTGTTTACTGCTTTTTTTGCGATCATCATTGCAAAATCATTTACTTCATCATAACCATGATCTTCTTCGTACTGCCAGTCGTAAAGGGAAGTAATCTTTGAAACCATATCTCCGATTCCGGAATAGAGAAAACGATCCGGCGCACTCTTGATCACTTCAGTGTCAGCGATGATCCCGTATGCCATTTTGGCAGGAACGGAATTACGGCGGTCTTCTATGAGAAGAGAGGCACTTGCACTGGAGAATCCATCACTGGATGCAGAGGTCGGTATACTGATGAATGGAAGTTTGCGAAGAAATCCCATGTATTTTGCGGCATCAATTACTTTTCCACCGCCAATGCCGATCACTGCCTGTGTTTTGACCGGCAGGGTAAATGCCAGTGAGGTAATATCTTCCAATTTGACGGAATCCAGTTCCTGATATTCTAATACTTCGATATTGGCATCGGATAAAGATTTCATGACGCGTGAACCGAACATATCAATCAGTCCGTTTCCGAAAAAAATGACCACCTTTTGAATATGTCCTTCCCTAAAATAGCTTCCGAGCTGATCAAGGGCGCCGGGTTCAACTTTTAACAACGTTGGAATTGCAATATAGGCATTGTTTTGCTTACTCATAATATATATCTCCTTTGACTGTAAATGCTGTTTGTAACAGGATAAAATGTTTTCTTTTTTATACTATATCGTAGATGAAATATTTATTCAAGCAGTCACAATCCGTTCACTAATTTTCGTTGATTTACTCATGGTAAAAGAGTATAATGAGAACAGTAAGTCAGACATGAAAATGTAAGGATGAAGGGGTATTATGGGACAGGTATTGATCGTATCACTTGCAAAGAATATAGAAGAATATAAGTCTTTGGCAAGAGAGTATAATGTAGGGTTTGAGGTGAATGATTTTTACAATCCGGATGTATTGGAGAATCCGGATGAGATGGAACGGTTGATCGCCTTTTATCAGCAGGAAGGATTGCCTGCCGGCAGTACGATGCATGGGGCTTTTTTTGATATTGTGGTATTCAGTTATGATCCGCGAATCCGGGAGATTTCGGAATTGCGTATGGAGCAGAGTATGAAGGCGGCAGTACGGTTGGGTGTGAAGGGAGTCGTATTTCACACGAATTATAGTCCGATGCTTTCCGGTGTGGAATATGACAAAAGAGCGGTGGATATGACAACACAGTATGTAGAATGCCTGCTGAAACGATATCCGGATACAGAGATCTATTTAGAGAATATGTTTGATACCGATCCGGACATCATGATGGCAATGTCGGAGCGGTTGTGTGCATATGGCAACTACGGGGTATGTTTTGACTATGCACATGCCAGTATTTCCCATACACCGATGGAGACATGGGTAACAGGACTGGCTCCGTATATCAAACATGTGCATATCAACGATAATGACTTCCGGAAGGATCTCCATTTGGCAGTTGGAGATGGCAATATTAACTGGAGTCAATTTGTGACATATCGGGAGAAGTATTTCCTAGATTCCGGTGTGTTGATCGAGACAACATCGCCGGAGAATCAGAGGAGGTCATTAGAATATTTAGAACGGAATTATAAGGGCTTTTTATCTTAGGAGAAGACCTTGAAAGGACTTGCATACAAAGGCTTGGAGGATAGAATATGGAGAATAACAAACCATTGCAGGCAGAGGAGATGCTGGAGAAGATCTTTTATTATATGAATCAGCTGATCGAAGAGAAAGAATTTATACCAACAATCCGTCTGCTGACAGATTTGGGAAGAACTCTTGTCAATGCAGAGAGGGCTTCATTCTGGTACTGGGATCGTGCAAAGAAAGAATATTGGACATTAGCAGCTCTTGGCAGTGAGCGGATTATTGTGCCGGAGGGATCCGGAATTGTAGGCGCTTCTATTCAGAACAAGGAGACGATTGTGATCAATAATCCTTATGAAGATACAAGATTTAATCCGCAGGTGGATAAGGATACCGGATACACGACGAAGTCCATTTTGTGTTTGCCGGTTACGAATGCCAGAGGCAAGGTGATAGGAGCATATCAGGCAATCAATAAGATTAGGGCGGACGGTCAAAGTGTGTTTGATGAGCAGGATGTGAAGCATTTAACATTTGCGGCTGTATTTTGTGGGAAAACGTTGGAATCACATATTCTGTACGAGGAGACACAGTTAGATCCGCTTACCCACCTGAAGAATCGGCGGGGCTTTGATGAGTATTATAGCGAGATTAGCAAAGACAGGTCAGAGGATGAAACGGCAGTACTGATTATGTGCGATATTGATTTCTTCAAGCAGGTGAATGATAATTATGGCCATAATGCAGGAGATGCTGTTCTGGTATCGGTAGCAGAACTGCTTAAGACTTCGGTAGCCGGTAATGGACAGGTTGCCCGATGGGGTGGGGAAGAATTTGTTATGCTGCTTCGAAATTGTACAGAGACTACGGCAATGATGTTGGCAGAGAAGATTCGAAAAGAAGTAGAACAGACGGTTTGTGAGTTTGAAGAGTCACAGATCCATATCACAATGTCGTTTGGAGTGAGAGAATTAGAGAGTGGCCTGAATATGCAGGAGAATGTAGAAAAAGTAGACGCCCGGTTGTATCAGGCAAAGACATCCGGAAGGAACCGGGTGGTAGCATCATGAAAGAAATGGATGCAGGCAGGAGGAAGAAGTATGGCACAAGAGCATTCCGTTTTTATAAGTTATAGTTCGAGAGATTCGGAATTTGTGAAGCGAATTATAAAACAGTTGGATCAGATAGGGGTAAGTTATTGGAAGGCACCGGAAATGATACCGGCGGGGTCAAGTTATGCGCGGGAGATACCCAAAGCAATTCAGCAATGCAGCTTATTTTTATTAGTACTTTCCCCGACATCGCAGGACTCTATCTGGGTGGAAAAGGAGATTGATAATGCAATCTGTAACCGGAAGACCATTATTCCGTTTGAGATCCGGGAGGTTGTATTGAATGATACATTTCGGTTTTATCTGAATAATGTGCAGATGATATCCTTTGCACATAATCCGGAAGGTGCATTTGATGATCTGCGAAGACAGATCTATCAGATCATTCCGGAATTGAAACAATCCGGTGTGGAAGCAAATGGTCAGGTGCATTCCAATGGAATGGTAACAAGAAAGCATTCGGTTGCAGCGGGCGATAAAGTGAATGTTGCAGCCGGAACTTCGCAGATCGCATTGGAACAGGGGGATCCCAAGAAACGGGTTCTCAGCATTACAACAGCATCCGGAAGGAACAGTAACCGGGGAAATTCGAATGCGCTGCGGATGAACCGGATTCCATTGGCATGCCAATATTGTGGATGTAAGGATTTGGAAAATATAACGATCGGAACTTACCGGTGTGTCAGATGCGGAAGAGAGAACTATGATGATTTTCAGACAATACGGAATTACTTAGAGAAGGCAGGGGCAACGTCTGCATCCGTAATAGAGAGAGATACGGGAGTTCCAAGACGGATCATCGAATATTTTTTCCGGGATGAATATCTGGAGATCCCGAAGAATTCTTCTGTCCGGGTTCCGTGTGCGGTATGTGGTGCACCTATCCGAACCGGAACACTGTGTGAGAATTGTAAGGCGGATCCGGTCAAACGGCAACAGGCAGATCGAAAAGGAAAATGGCATACACTCTGGTAGAGAATAGAAAGAGCAGGAAAGAAGAATGGAACATGTAATCTGGGTAATAGGAAATGACAGAAGAGATATGATCCTCGCACAGCGCAAGATTAATTCCACAGGGAGTATGCGGGCATTTTGTATGTTGTCGGAAGCAGCGGTGCATAAAGCGGTCAATGTACAAAACAGTAATCAGCCGGGTTTGAGTAGTTTTCCCTCTCTGATCATTATGGATTATCAGATGGCACATGAGGAGGATTTTGCCACCTTGTCTTTTATCAAACGACAGGAAGCATTGGCGGGAGTGCCGTTCTTTATTATGACAGAAGAGAGAAATCAGGAGATTGATGAGATCTGTTTTGCTAAGGGCGCAATGGTTGTGTTGCATAAGCCGTTCAGTGCATCCGGAATCCTGCGGATCGAGCAGGTCGCATGGCAGCATGAAGTCACCAAAAACTATGAGAAAATGCTGCAAAAACAGGCAGGGGATCTACAAGCGGCCAGAGAGATCATGCGGTTGAATCAAAAACTAAAAACACGTAATGAATTATTGTATCAGGTCTTTGGACGATATTTTTCGGATAAAGTATTGGAAGTTATCTTAGAACATCCGGAAGGGGCAGCGATCGGAGGGGAAAAGAGAGAATTGACAGTTCTGATCTCGGATCTTCGGGGATTTACTTCTCTTTCGGAAGAATTAGAGCCGGAAGCAGTAACAAGATTGTTAAACTTTTATTTTGATAAGATGACAGAAGAGATTACCCGTTATAGGGGAACGGTGATAGAGTTTTTGGGAGATGGCGTACTTGCTGTTTTTGGAGCGCCGCTTATATCAGAGAATCATATTTGCGATGCGATTGCTGCGGGAATCGAGATGCAGAATCGAATGGATGAAGTGAATGAATTCTGTAAGGAACAGGGATATCCGCTGTTAGAGATGGGAATCGGTATTCATTCCGGGGAAGCATTTATCGGTAATGTCGGTTCAGAGAAGATAATGCGGTATAATGTTGTCGGTAAAGTAGTCAACGAGAGCTCCCGGATCGAGAGTTACAGCGTTGGCGGGCAGGTGTTGGTGTCGCAGGAAGCATTAGATAAGATTACTGTGCCGGTGGAAGTACATAATCATATGCAAATCATGGCAAAGGGAATTCAAAAGCCGGTTGCGGTATGTGAGGTGGCGGCAATTGGCGGAGCGTACGGATGTGCGATCAGGAATATGAAGTTTGATGCGGTCGTTACGGTTACAAAGCCGGTTGAATTTCAATTATGCCGTATTGAAGAAAAAGTTGTGGTCGGACAGCCGGTAACGGTTCGGTTAGAACAATTCTGCCTGAAGAGAGCGGTTGTTTCCCTGAGGAATGCAGACGGGGGAAAAGAACAGGCGGCAGATCATCTGGAGATATATTCAGATGTGGAGATCTTTGCGGTACAGGAGGATGGGAGCAGAATCTTTGAGGGTGTGTATGCAAAGATTGTAGATGTGAAAGAGGATATTTTGGTATTGCATTTTACACATGTGAATCATGGATTTCGTCAATTTGCGGATCAGGTGATACCGTTGTGTATAGAAGGTTGAGTGGTCAATGAGAGAGAATTACGGATTTGAAAAAGTGGATATGCATGAGATTCTGGGAGTGATAAGGTGTTTTGTCAATCCGGATCTGCAAATGGTAATTGCGGAAGCAGATGAGTTGATTTCTAGACGATGCAGTAATTCTATTCCAGATAATATGCAGGAGCAAATGCATATCTTTACGACATTTCAGAATAAGATTGCGTGTCATTTTCTGCTGATCGTATGGAAAGAACAGGAAGAAGACCGGCAGTTGTTTTTTAGTGATACAAAAAGGACAAGAGCCATTGAATTTATGGACTATATGATATCGGAGTTTGGGTTGGTCAAAGGTGGAGCGGAGATTGCATCCGGAAGGATATCGTCAACAATACTGAGAGTACAGATGTCAGGAATGGATATTGAGGATTCGATGGACTATTATCTGGATAAGGCTTTATCGTATCGGATGATGACACAGATTGTAGAAGCTGGCGAATATGCGAAACAAATACACAAAGATATCATACAGTTGCCGCAATATATAAAAAAGAAGATTCCATGGGCTTATGTCAGGTCGACTGATATTGTAGAAGAAGGGGAAGCATTTAAGCTTCGTTCATTGGAGAATGAGTCGGGTATAATCATGGAAGCTTCGCCGGATATTTATATTATGATCGGTTGCAGGGGAGAAGCTTATCATATAACCAGAGATAAGTTTGAACGTACTTATGAGAGTGCAGATGAATCATTAGATATCTTTGAACAGATGTTGGATTTCATTCCGGAAGTGCAGATCATGAAGGACAACAGTTATGTAAGCATTGACGAACTGGCTCATCTGTGTTATCCAAAGACTGCGAATGCAATCTATGCAACTGTGTTAGACGAGAGGACGAAGGTATTTCCGGTTAGTGAGGAGGACTACTACTTAGGACGCCCGGGAGATTATCTCGCGATCCGGGCAGACGATATAACGGATATTTATATTATCCAAAAGGACATTTTTCAGCAGACATATGAACGAAAAGAGCAGGAGGTAATGAATGAGAACAACACAAGATCAAAGTAAAAAAGGATGGACAGGAATATACAAAAAAGCAAAAGTATTTTGTGCAGTTACGTTGCTTGGAGTTCTTGCGATTGGCGGAGTGAATACCGGTAAACCGGATAAAGTATATGCGGCGCAGGAAGAATTTCCGGTAAGTGAACACTGGCTGCAGGGGGCCGAGATTCATGAAGGAGAAAATGACAGTGCATTACAGCGCAGAGGAAGCGTGTTCCCGGCACGTTATGATGCAAGGGATTATGGATATGTTACTTTGGTGAAAGATCAGGGAAGTTTTGAAAGCTGCTGGGCATTTTCGTCGATTGCGGCTATGGAAGCCAATCTGATCAAAAACAGAAAAGCGGATGCGTCGATCGATCTGTCAGAGAATCAATTGTCGTATTTTTTCTATAATCGCCAGAAAGACAAATTAGGTTATACGGCAGGGGATTATAATACATACGGCAAAGATAATGCATATCTTGCCAAGGATTCAAGAGGGTATCTGAAGGCGAGCGGATCACTGATGGCAACCGGGTTATCATTGGCAACCTGGGCAGGTGTTACGACAGAGGCGAAAAGTCCGTATCTGAGTACGCCGGATACCTCCCTTTGTTATCCATCGGATTATTCGGTAAGGGATGTTTATTTATATAATTATGATGCGAAAAATAATCTGTCAAATTCAGTCGCAAAGATCAAACAGGCGATCTTGGATCACGGTGCGGTTGCCTGTGGCATTTATATGATAAATGACTATTACAATAGGTCTAATGCTTCTTATAACTGTAAAGATGAAGGAGCCAATCATGCGGTTACAATTGTTGGCTGGGATGATAGCTATTCGAAGGACCATTTTAATGAAAAAGCAAAACCAGAAGGAAACGGTGCATGGATCGTTAAGAACAGTTATGGATCACAGTTTGGTGACAACGGATATATGTATGTGTCCTATGAAGATGTTACGCTTACGGAATTCATGGCATTTGAGATGGTAACGGCTGCGGAACAGTATGATAACAATTATCAGCATGATGGAACTGCCAATCCGGCGATGGCATATAATAAAGGGGAGTGGTACGCAAACGTGTTTCAGGCAAAAGGTGCCGGCGGATATGATGAGCAGTTGAAGGCAGTGGGTGTGTACAGCCTGACTACTTACTGTGATTATCAGGTAGAAATATATACCGGATTGACGGATGCAGGCAAGCCGACAAGCGGAACGAAGGTTGCAGAAGCCACTACATGTGGTACGTTACAGGATGCCGGATTCCAGACAATAGCATTAACGAATCCGGTATCGCTGAAGGCCGGTGAATACTTTGCCGTACTGGTCAGATTAAAGGATTCAAGAGGAAATAACGGTTACATAGGAGTAGATACTTCTTATCAGAATAATTGGATCAATTTTATTGCAACTGTCGGATCCAATCAGTCTTTTGTAAAATTAAACGGCAAGTGGTATGATTGGGGAAAAGAGGCACAGGCGAATGCCAGGATCAAAGCCTATACAGATAAGACCGCTGTAAAGTCAACATACAAGTTAAATGCAAGTAAGATAAATGTATCCAAAGGCTCAAAATACCAGCTTTCGGTAAAAGCCAGTGACACGGTGAAAACAAAGGTTACCTGGAAATCTTATAACAAGAAGATCCTTACGGTAAACAGTAAAGGTAAAGTATCCGCAAAATCATATGGAACGACTACGGTGAGTGCAACATTTTCGGATGCCGGAAAGACAAAGAAGCTAAAATGCAAGATTACTGTTGGACCTGCTAAGATCAAGAAATACAAAGCAAAAGCGGTCAAAGGTAAATTAAAATTAAGCTGGAAAAAGAGCAGCAGTGTCAATGGATATGAAGTATATTATGCAACTGCAAAGAATGGAAAGTATAAGAAGCTTGCCACGATCAAGAAGGCATCTGCCGCTTCTTATACCAAAAAGATGAAAAAAGGAACGTATTATGTCAAGATGCGTCCGTACAGAAAAGCCGGTTCAAAGAAACAATACGGAAGTGATACTTCCATAAAGGAGGTGACGATCCGCTAGAAATGATCAGTGATAAGTTACAACAATGTCATTTTCCAATATGATGGTCTGACCATCTGGTATTACATTCTCATCGCCCCGGATAATGAGGGCGATGAGTTCATCAGAAGGCAGGTGCAGGGACTCGATGGAACGGTTACACCAGGTATGTCCTGCTGTAATGTGGATTTCTTCCAGCTTGTCCTGTTCGCCGGGTTCATAGGATGGGACGCTTAAGATAACATTGTCTCCGGCAAGAATTCTGGTGTCACCTTTTGGAATGATGGTTTCTTTGTTCCGTTTGATCATGATGGCAAGTGATCCTGTTGGCATATGTACATCTTTTACAGGACGGTTCTGCCAGTTATGCCCTTCCGGAATGAACATCCGCATGAGTGTAATGGAGGAATCCTCCTGATAATCATTGAATGTCTTGCGGACATCAATGGAATCATCGACCATATCCAGTTTCTTTGCAATCAGAGGAAGCAGGGTTCCCTGAATGGAAACGGAGAAAAGAGCTACCATGAACACAATATGGAACAGATCCGTGTCTAAAATGGTTCCACTTGCAATTACCATGGTGGCAAATACAATGGAGGCGGCACCACGCAAACCGGCCCAGGATACGAGCAGACATTGAGACAAACTGCTCTTTAAAGGTTTAAGGATCAGGAATACTGCAATCGGACGTGCAAGTATTGTTAAAAAGAATACGATTGCCAGGGATGGCAGTAGAATTGCCGGAAACTTATGAGGAAATGCCAGCAATCCCAGTACGAAGAATAAGAAGATCTGAGCAAGACCCGTAATCCCATCGAAAAATGGAATAAGAACCGATTTATTTTTGATCGGACTGTTACCGATCAGGATGCCAAGCAGATATACACTCAGATAGGCATTTCCGCCAACAAAACTGGATAAACCATAGCAAAGGAGCACGATGGCTATCATAAAAATAGTATCAAGTCCCTCTGCAATCAGACGGGTTTTGGTGAGCAGGCGGATTGCTAAAAGAGCGAACAGGACACCAAGCAGACAGCCATATGTTAATTGTGCAAATATGGTATAGCCAAGATTGCTCTGACCGGAGGAAGCCAGTATTCCAATCCCGATCAGGGTGAGCATGTAAGATACCGGATCATTACTTCCGCTTTCCATTTCCAAAAGGGATGCAGTTCCGTCTTTCAAATTCAATTTTTTCTGACGCAGGATAGAAAAGACGCTTGCGGCATCTGTTGAGGAAAGAACGGCACCGATCAGAAAACTTTCTGCAATGGAAAAGTGCAGGCAGATGTGACACAGAAAAGCAGTAATACCGGCGGTAATTATGACACCAAGTGTAGACAGAAGAATTGCTCTGACTGCAACCGGACGTGCAATACTCCATTTTGTGTTAAAGCCGCCATAGAACATGATAAAAATCAATGCAATCGAACAGAATTGTTCGGCTAATGTATAATTGTCAAAAGGAATTTTTAAGAGTCCATCGCTTCCAAACAACATACCGACAAACATAAAGAGAATCAGAGCAGGCATGCCGAAGCGATTCGAAAAACGATCCGCTAAGATACAAAGGAAAATAATCGTGGCAGTTAGGATAATTGAAATTGTCATGCATTGTCCTCCTGAATATGTGATTGAATCTTAGTATAGCATTAGAAATGCAGTTGCGACAAGATGTTTTGACTTATTTTTCTTTCGTTTTGCAATGAATGAGAAATAATGGGGAAAAGGAATATTAGAATAATATAGAAACAGAGGGTGAAATATGCAGGATAAAAAGATAGTTTTATTAATAGATGCAGAAAATACCAGTGCAAAATTTGCGGATGGAATTATGGAATATCTTACAAAGCAGGGAGATATTATTTCTGCACAGATTTATGGAGATTTTATTGATAATCATAATACAAAACAGTGGAATACAAAGGCAGTACAGTATAATCTTCAGAGATACCAGGCAGATACAACAAAGGCAGGTAAAAATGCGGCAGATATTGCATTAGTAATTGATGCAATGGATTTTTTACATAAAGATAACCGGGCAGATCTGTTTTGCATTATAACATCGGATGGAGATTTTACCCGTTTGGTGGAACGGATCCGTAAGGATAATATTGAAGTAATTGGTATGGGAAAAGCGGACGCATCGTCAAGGCTCCGTCGGGCATGCAGTGAATATATTGAACTGGAACAGCTGGTGGAGAAACCAAAGAAAAATGCCATGAACAATGCAGAAAAGCAAGAAATAAGTGCGCAAAAAGAATCTGCGAAGAACGGAAAGACAAAGAAAACGGCAGGAGACAGAAAGGATGGGAAAAAGAGCCGGACAGAGAAGGACAAAAAGATTCCTCTAAAAAATATTAAAATGGCATTAAATGAATTAGTGCAGATGGATGAAAATGCCGGCAAGGCGGCAGATCTGGGTGGAATAAAGAGCCGTTTGCAGCTGCGTTATCCGGGATTTGATGAGAAGGAATATGGCTACCGGTCTATTAGGGAACTGATTGATAAAGAAACCAAATTCTCTGTATATCAGGAGGGAACGCATGCAGTTGTAATTTCGGATAAGAAAGACAACGCAGAAGATAATGAATTAGAAGCGGTGTGCCGGTTTATGATCGATATGTATCCGAACAAGGTGATCGGACAGCATGAGATCAGTGCGTTGGGACGTAAGTTAAAGAACATGTATCCGGATTTTCAATATAAGCAATACGGGTATAAGAAATTGAGTACATTCTTAGAGGATATAGGTTTTCTTGTGTATTAATATGCGGGAAGAAAACAAAGAAATGTTCCGGGTTTTGGCTTGCAAAATCTGGAACAAGCTTTTATAATAGATACATATGCAGATATGGTTCATCGGTAGAACGCTAGCTTCCCAAGCTGGAAAGGCGGGTTCGACTCCCGTTATCTGCTGAATATAAGATTCTGTTTCTTAGGAGATGGAATCTTTTTTTGGTTTGTCATATATTTGTGTCTGTGTATACGCCGGCAATGTAACCAATCAGTTCTTCTACCTCATCTTCATAAAGGCGTGGTTTTTGATCTCGAATGGAATAGTAGCGGGCAACTTCCTGTCCGTTAACGGTTTCGACCTTGCGCTTTGCAATAAACAAGCAGTCACAGACCAGAATTACACAGTTTTCACTTAGATGTGGATCCCGGTCGTTTGCAATTAATAATATGTCGTATGGACTATAGATGGGCATATAATGATCACATTTTAACTTCATTCCGACAAAAACTTTTGGACGGATCGAGAGGGGAATTTCACTGATGTCGATTAGACTATATTTAGAAGACATCTTCAGATTACCATTTGAAAGCAGATTTGGGTGCATGACATTTAGAAGATGTCTGCGGTTTGGATGCTGCATTTGTAGTTCCTGATGTTTGATGAACCAGTGTATCAGATATTGTGAATGTTCCGGCAGATTTCTTGTGATCTGAATGGAATCTCTGGCTGCAGAGCTGATAGTTTCACAGCCGACCAGCTCATCAATACTGATATGAAATGCTCTTGCTAAAGAAATGATAGTTGACAGTTTGCAGTCTTTTACATTGCCATATAAAATGGAATTTAAGGTATTGAGCGAAATGTCAGCTTCTTCTGCAATCGCCCGAATGGTGATATCTTTTTGAGATGCATATAAATCAATATTTTTTCTCAGACTGTTCATATAATCATCTTTTGAAGTGACTAATTGTTTTGAAAGTAATTGTAATTGTTTTTCATCCATTTGTATATTCCTCCCCACTGGACAATCGATAAACGTCAATCAATAATATAAATTTATCATTTAATAGCAGTTATGTCAATTTAGAATATTAAATCTTTCCCAAAACTTTATTAAGTGTGCACACAGAGTGCATATTGTGCCAGGAGAATGGTTTGTGCTATACTAACAAAAAACACAAAGGAGACCAGGAGAATGAATTGTTTACATGTACCGGGCATATGGATGCCCAATGAAGAAAGTGATCTTTATAAATGGTCTGTCGTAGCGTGCGATCAGTATACTTCACAACCGGAATATTGGAAAGAGAGTGAGGAGATGGTTGGAGAAGCACCCTCTACATTACACATGATCCTGCCTGAGGTGTATTTGGGAAGTGAAGAAGAGGAGGCAAGAATTGACCGGATTCACAATGTGATGGATTCTTATCTTGCAGATGGAACAATACAGGAATTGCCAAAGGGATTTATGTTAGTAGAGAGAAGCTTTGGCGGGCAATATAGTAGAAATGGGTTAGTTGTTGAAGTGGATCTTGAGACATACGAGTATAAGAAGGGGTCGACAAGTCTGATCCGTCCTACGGAGATGACTGTGGAAGAAAGAATTCCGCCGAGATTGAAGGTGCGACAGACAGCAAGTGTGGAGCTGCCACATATTATGCTATTGATCGATGATCCGGATTGTTCAATAATTGAACCACTCACCCAAAAGACAGATGCTTTCCGGAAAGTGTACGATACAGATCTGATGCAGGGTGGAGGACATATTTCAGGATGGCTGATTCCGGAGGGTGAATTCACAGCGGATATTATGAGAAAGATTGAGAATCTGGCAGATCCGGAAGCATTTCAGAACAAATATCAGGTAACTGCAGAATGCCCGCTTTTGAATCTGGCGGTAGGAGATGGAAATCACTCTATGGCAACTGCCAAAGCAGCATGGGAGAATATCAAGAAAGATCTGACAGAGGAGGAGAGAGCGGTACATCCTGCAAGATATTGTCTGTGCGAAATTGTAAATGTACATGATAAGAGTCTGGAGATTGAACCAATCCATAGGGTCATGTTTGGAGTACAGGAAGAAGAATTCCTTGCAGCAATGGTTACCTATTACGAAGAACATGGTTGCGAAGTAAATGTACGCGAGGGAGATAGAGCACCATATGCGGATGCAGAGCATCATGTATTTTCGGTATATAATGGTACGGATACCCAATGCGTGGAAGTGGTACACCCGGTATGGGGAATTGCCGCTGCAACGATTCAGAATTTCTTAGATGATTACCTTTTGCAGCATCCGGAATGTAAGATTGATTATATACACGGAGAAGATACGGTGAAAGATTTGTCAAAACGGGAAGGAAATATTGGAATATTATTACCGGATGTAGAGAAAAAAGATCTGTTTATCGGTGTTGTAAAAGACGGTGTTCTGCCGCGAAAGACATTCTCTATGGGTGAGGCAAACGAAAAGAGATATTATATGGAATGTAAGAAGCTGACGGTTTGAAAACCAATGAAAATTGATGGGAAATAATTGTGAAAATGCTTTAAAATTCTGACAAAATATGATATAATACGGATATCGACAGAGAAATTGGAGGGCGTCGATTATGCAGACAAAGAGTGAAGAATAACCGGTTTGCAGAGGAAGGTTCACAGATGTGTAAGGCAGAAAGAAGGTATGGGTTATGGGTAAACAGATTATTATTTCAGTCGGAAGAGAATTTGGTAGTGGCGGTCATGAGATTGCGGAACGTCTGGCAAAGCATTATAACATTCCGTTATATGATAAAGAGATCTTTGATCATGTGCAGGAGAAAGGGTCAATCAATGCAGATGTGGCAAAGTATTTTGATGAAAAGCCGGTGAATCCGATCTTTTATCCGGTTTCAATGGACGGAAGTTATCTTCCATTGGAGCAGACGGTAGCGAATCATATATTTGATTTTATCCGTACAAAAGGCGATAAAGAAAAAGAATCATTTGTAATTGTCGGAAGATGTGCAGAGTATGTACTTCGCGATAATCCGAATGTGGTCAGTATATTTATTCTTGGCAACAGGGATGTAAAACAGCGACGGGTTATGAAGAAGTATCAGCTGGAAGAGAAAGCAGCCCTGAATAGAATGCGCAAAGAAGATAAGATGCGTAAGACGTATCATAACTTCTATGCAGATGGCAAATGGGGCGATTCAAGAAGCTACGATATTTGCGTGAATAGCTCCACACTTGGAATTGATAAAACGGTGGAAGCGTTGATCGCATACATTGATCAGTTTCTGGCATGACCATGCATAATTCTATTTAATAATGTGAAGTGACAAGACCGGTTCGGAAATGAACCGGTCTTATTCTGTATATATGGAGATTTTTCTAGACAAGAGAAATCAAAAACAGTATCATATAGATAGAGAATAATAGAGCGGATTTTTGCTGGCAGAACAGGCGAATACCGGTTTATTTTTAATTGAAAGGAATATACAAATGATCGATTGGGAGAATTATCATAATGGGGAAGGATTTGTTCCTTATTATGAAAGAAGATTTAAGAAGGATGTTGTCAGTTTTGTAAAATGGATCTGTCTGGCTTTTTTGACCGGATTTGTAGTAGGAGGAGCAAGCAGTGCATTCTCATTTGTGCTGACCAGGGTAACTGCATTCCGGATGCAGCATTTATGGGTTTTTCTGTTTCTTCCGGTAGCCGGACTTTTGATCGTATTTCTCTACAAATGGATCGGAAAGGAAGATGGCGGAACCAATCAGGTGTTTTCTACGGTGAAGGCACAGGATGAGGTGCCGTTCCGATCCGCGCCGCTTATATTTGTTACAACCGCACTGACACATCTGGTAGGAGGCTCTGCAGGACGGGAGGGAGCTGCAATTCAGCTTGGCGGAAGTATCGGTAATCAGATGGGACGATGGCTTAAGCTGGATGAGGAAGATATGCATGTAATCGTTATGTGTGGAATGAGTGCAGCGTTTTCCGCATTGTTTGGTACCCCGATGGCAGCAGCCGTTTTTGCGTTAGAGGTAGTCAGTGTAGGAGTGATGTATTATACGGCACTGATGCCTTGTATGATATCTTCCTTGATCGCATCGAATTTTGCGGCTAATTTGGGAATTCACCCGGAAATGTTTCATGTAAAAGGGATACCGGATCTTACAATGTTAACCGGAGTTAAAATGGGATTGATCGCATTGGGGTGTGCACTGCTCAGTACTGTGTTCTGCATTGCATTGAAGCAGACCAATGTATTGTTTCGGAAGTATCTGAAGAATCCATATATCCGGATCGTGGTGGTGAGTGTGGTCATTATTGGATTGACCTGTTTGCTGCACACAACAGATTATATGGGAGCAGGAGCCAACATAATTGAAGAAGCGATCGAACATGGAAATGTAAACCGTCTGGCATTTATGTGGAAATTAATACTCACCGTATTGACGATGCGGGCGGGATTTCGTGGTGGCGAGATTGTGCCATCTTTTTGTATAGGGGCGGCACTTGGATGTGAGTTGGGACAGCTGGTTGGAATTTCTCCATCGCTTTGTGCGGCAGCGGGAATGGTTGCGGTATTCTGCGGTGTGACGAATTGCCCGATCACTTCCATACTGATCGCATTTGAATTGTTTGGATTTGACGGAGTGTCTTATTATCTGATCGCAGTATCGATCAGTTATGCGGTGTCGGGTTATTATAGTTTATATAAAGATCAGACAATTGTATATTCAAAGTATAAGGCAAAATACGTAAATAAACATACAAGATAAGAGATGACAGGAAGAATATATTGCCAGGGACATGCAACGGGTGAATGAGAGGATTTGTATATGGATAATAAAATGTTAGATGTCAAGGCCGAGATTGAAAAGGTAGTAAAAGGAAAATCAGAGGTTGTGGAAAAAGTGCTGGCGGCCATGCTTGCGGGAGGACATGTGTTACTGGAGGATATTCCGGGTGTTGGAAAGACAACGCTTGCTATGGCGATTGCAAGATCTATGTCTTTAAGCTATCGGAGAGTACAGTTTACACCGGATGTATTGCCGAGTGATATTGTTGGATTTTCCATGTATCATCAGGAAACGAAGAAATTTGAATACCAGGAAGGGGCAGTTCTTTGCAATCTGTTTTTGGCAGATGAGATCAATCGGACATCGCCCAAAACGCAATCGGCATTGTTGGAGGTAATGGAAGAGGGAACCGTGACAGTGGATGGCGTAACGAGAAGTCTGCCGGATCCGTTTACGGTAATTGCAACAGAGAATCCGCTCGGTTCGTCCGGAACACAGATGCTGCCGGAATCACAATTGGATCGTTTCATGGTCTGTTTATCCATGGGATATCCGGAACATGAGGCTGCGGTAGATATCTTAAAGGAAAATGCGGGAAAACCGCTTTCTAAGATTGTAGAAACAATTTCGGTCGAAGAATTTCGGGCTTTGCGCAAACGGACAAATGATATGTATGTACATGATTCAATCTATGAGTATATTGTAACGCTGGTGGAGAAGACGAGAAAAGATCCGTATTTTGCGATGGGGGCAAGTCCGAGAGGAAGTATCGCACTTTTGCGTATGGCAAAAGCAATGGCAGTAATGTATGGAAGAGAATATGTGACACCGGAAGATATCCGCCGGGTTTTTGCAGATGTATTAGGACATAGAGTAAAATTAAGTACAAAGGCAAGAGCCGAGGGAAAAGACATAAAGCAGGCATTGGAAGAGTTGTTTCAGGGAGTGAAAGTACCAAGAACCTGATTGGGAGAGAGACCATTTGTGAGGAAGAACAATTTCCGGATAAATACCGGAGAGGAAAGGTAGAAAATGCTGCAAATTCGTAATCTATTGCGTTATCTGGTTGCAATCGGACTTAATATTTTCATAATGATGGCATTACACAGTTATATTAATTTTGTATTGCTGATCGGATTACTGGTATTTCCGATTTACAGTATTTACGGAACGCGCAAAGCAGGAAGAAGCCTGCAAGTGCATCTTCGTGCTCCACAGGAGCCGATGGCAAAGAATGAGGAGTTTTTTGTGTATATTGACGTGGATAATCCAACCTGGTTTCCATTGGTAAATGCAACATTGCCACTTCAGATTGACAACACCTTTTACAAGAATTGGGGGCAGCACGAACTGAATATACCGGTTCGGGCACATCAGACTACGTCAGTTTCCTATCCGGTCGTGATGGAACAGTGTGGGCGGTTTCGTATGTATACAGACCACCTGATCTGCATGGATCTGTTGGGAATATATGCTGTAAAGTGTTTTGTTGAGCAGAAAACGGAATGTATGATCCTTCCCAAAGGACAAGAACGGGAACAGGAAGCAGGGCTGTTGTATCAAAAAGGTGTATCGGAAGCAATGGAGAGCAGAGAAAAAGGATATGATTTTTCGGATATCAGCGGAATCCGGGAATATATTCCGGGAGACAAACTGCAAAACATACATTGGAAATTGTCTACGAAAAAAGATGAATTGATGGTCAAGGAACGTGTGAGTGTGTCTGCCATGCAATTGCATGTTTTAGTGGAGCTAATGAATGATCCGCAGATGCAGTTGGAGAGTATCTTAGCGCTGACCGACAGTGTTACACGGGCATTTGTACGGCAGAATCTGCCATTTACGGTACACTACTACAGTGTTAAAAAAGGCGGTCTTCAGGAAATGTATATTGGCAATGAAGAAGAACGAAAACAATGGATGATGATGATGTTATATGATGTCTGTTATGAGAAAGAACAAAAGGCACAGGAATTGTTTCAAAAGGAATACCCATCAATTGGACAATTTTTGTATATTGGACCAAATGTAGAAGGCATACAAAGTCAGGATATGATATCAGGTGGACATAATACAGTGGCAATTCTGCTGTAGGTAAGGAATGGAAGTAGAGGAAGGATATTCATGTTCGGAAGAAAGAAAAAGGAACAAGTCCATAAAGATGATTATATGCTTGCAGAGGGGATTTATCTGAAATCACCGGAAATGAAGATCGGGAATATTGTGTATAGCTGTTTTTTGCGTTCGCTGATCGCATTTTTTCTTGTACTGGGATCGGTAGGAGGATTTCTTTCTGCGTTGGATTTATCATATAATTATGTAATTGTGATCGTGGCATATATGCTATTGTCATTGTATTTCTCTTTCTTGTATGCATTGTCCAAATTCTTATACCGGGATATTGGATATATTCTGTTTTTTGGTGTATTTGTTGTTGCGATCTATCTGTTCCGGATCCATGCAAATTCCGGGTTGTATGTGGTAGTTAACCGGGTGTTGAGCTGTGCGAGAACCTTTTTTGACCTGCCGGGTGTCCGGGAATATGAGGTGCAGATTGATAATGATTATTTAACCGTCGCGATCATGGCAATCTTTGTAGGAATGGTTCTGATCATTATTTTGAATATCTGGCTGTATTCGAGAATGAGTTTGATCTGGGCGATAGCGTTGACATTTCCGTTGTTGGTTATTCCGTTATATATGAAATTGACTCCGGATGTTTTTTACATGTTGTTACTGGCAATCGGCTATCTGATGGTCATTGTATTTAAGGCGAATGGTCATTATCTTGCATTTGCATGGGATAAACCATTCCGGTTTAAAAAGAAGCGGATTATTTATTCGCAGGATGCGGGTGTTTTTCAAAATGTATTGCTGACAGCTATTGTTTTTCTGAGCTGCGTTGTCTTTGCGGTGCAGATATTTGTTTCACCGGCAACATTTGACGGGCGGTTTAAAACCGATACATTGCGGGAAAAAACAGCGGATGTGCTGGGGAATTTTGTATTGTTGGGTTTTTCCGGTTTTTACAATCAATATGCATCTGTCGGAGGCATGAGTGGAGGAAAACTCGGCGGTATCTCGAATGTACGACCGGATTATCTGACGGATTTAGTAGTGTCGTATACTCCATATAGTAATCAGCCGGTTTACTTAAAAGGCTATACCGGGGCAATATATTCACAAAACGAATGGTTGAGTGAATACCGGTATAATAGCAGTGTGGAAGAAGATCAGGAAGATTTTGAAGATGAGAGCATGAAGATTGAGGCGACTGAATTGAAACGGAATAGTGGGAAATATCATGCTACCGGTATGATGAAGGTGAAGAATGTGGCAGCGGATAGTTCTTACTTGTATTATCCTTATTACACCGAATTACCGGATTATACCATTTACAATAATCATGAGATGTTTCAAAACAGTCAGGGATTAAGACGTATGGAAATAGGGGAATATATCTATTATCCGCAGATTGTCTGGGATAACCGGATTGGGGATCAGACACCGGGTTCTATGGATGTCTCTGCTGTCAGTGCGGATTATTTAGCAGTGCCGGAAGAGAATCAGACTGTGATCAAAGAAGAATGTGACAAGATCGGATTAAAAGATTCCATGACGGTGAATGAGATTACGGATACAGTGTCACAATATTTCCAGGATAATATTCCATATACGCTGAGTCCGGGTGCTACACCAAGAGGAGAAGATTTTATTAACTATTTTCTGACACAGAATCGGAAAGGGTATTGTGCACATTTTGCGTCAGCAGCAACCTTGATCTTCCGGGAAATGGGAATACCGGCCCGTTATGTGGAAGGATATGCTTTTTCTTTTGAAAATGTATTGGCATCAGACATTAACGAGCAGGAAGACCCAAAGGATTATTACAGTGGATATTCGGCAATTGGAGATTCACCGGTTATGGATGTGGAAGTAACGGATGCGATGGCACATGCATGGGTGGAGATATATGTTGACGGATTTGGATGGAAAGTGGTGGAAGTAACACCGGGGAGTGCAGCCGAAACGGATGAGGATAATTTCTGGGATGCATTTACAAAGGCAGTAAAAAATGTTGGAACAGACGGGGATAATACATCCGGAATCCTGGGAGATCTGGAATTAGCGAAAATGGCATGGCTGATCTATGTTGTGTTCGCAATTGTGGCAGCATACATTGTATGGAATATTGTGCGGATATTGATTCATAAGGTCAGAAGATACCGCGTTTGTCATCAGGAGGATCTTCGGGAAGCAATTGTTGCAAGATATGCAGATCTGTGTGATATGATAAGGGTTTGCGATGTTACATTTGATGCATGCAAAAGCCATAAGGAGCAGATGGTATACATGAAAGAACGGTACGGCATGCCGGATGAGGCACAGGCATTTGCTGACCGGGTGGAGGCAATCAGTTTCAGTAAGCACATAATAGAAGAAAACGAGTTGATGCAAGTCGGGAAAATGATTCGTATTATACAAAAGCTTGTATGGGAAAAGGCAAAAATGGGAGATAAGATCAAACTTTGTAAGAGGTAGTGTTATATGTGGAAAAATCAGGGGGTTCTGTTTGCAATCGTACTTCTTTGCTGTTTAGGCGGAATTACGATTGCATACCGAAACAACTATCTGCCGGAGAAGGTGAAGAAAGTTGTTGACCGGGCATGCGGAATAGAAGAAACAGTTGTGTCAGATAAAGGAATAGAGTGGAACAGATCAGAGAAAGGGCACCCGGCGGGCGTGAATCTGACAGAATTACAGAGGCAGCGGGAGGAGGAATGGGCACGTCAGGAGGCTGTGATCGATCAATGGATGGAACATATGACGATCGGACAGAAACTTGCACAGTGCATGATCCTGACAAATGAAAAGGACATGACAGGGTATAACTTTCGTACCCGGCAACCGGGCGGTGTAATCTTTTTTGCTGTTGATTTTGACGGAAAAACGATCCGTGAAGTGAGAGAGCGAGTAGATAGCATGCAGGCAACAGCAGATGTGCCGTTGTTGATAGGAGTAGATGAAGAGGGCGGTGACATCAGCAGGATCTGCGGACTGAGGGAAGAAGATGTTCCACAGTTTGAAAGTGCAAGAGTGATTTATCAGCAGGGAATCGAGGCGGTTCGTACGGAATCGAAAAGAAAGGCAGATATCCTGCAACAGTTAGGAATCAATATCAATTTTGATCCGGTTGCGGATGTTGTGAATGATCCTGCGGCATATATGTATGAACGCAGTGCAAGCGGAAAGGCAGAGGAAGTTGCAGAATATGTAAAAACGGTTGTAACGGAGATGGATGCAGTAAATATGGGCGTATGTCTGAAACATTTTCCCGGATATGGAAATAATGTCAATACACATACTACGTTTGCAACAGATCCGAAGAGTCTTAAGGCATATCGACAGAATGATTTTCTTCCATACCAGACAGGTATTGCAGCGGGTGCAGACATGGTGATGGTATCCCATATTACGATGCAGGCGGTAGATGAAGAGAATCCGGCATCTTTGTCGCAGAAGGTACATGCACTATTGCGTGATGAGTTTCAGTATGATGGAGTGATTATTGCAGATGATCTGAATATGCAGGCGATCCTTAAGAAATATTCTTTGGAAGAAGCGACCGGGCGGGCATTTGCAGCGGGAAATGATATGATATTTTCTGCTGATTTTGAAGCCTCTATGAAGGGAGCATATCAGGCATTGCACGACGGAACGATATCAGAGCAACAGATTGATGAGTCTGTGAGAAGAATTCTTCGATACAAATACACATTAACAGATGAGGAGACAGGCAAAAATGAATGAAGGAGAAAAAGGTATTTCTGTTTCGCAAAGACAGATTTATATATTGTCATTGCTTTCGGAAAATCCCAAGGGATATTCCGCTGAGGAGATTCGGGAACGATTGCATCAATGGGATATTGATGTGACGAAGAGAACCATTTTGCGGGATATTGATGAGTTGTCGTTAAATTATGGAATTGGAGAGGAAGAACGGAGCGGCAAGACCTATTTTTATGCGGACAAATATACATTAAAGAATGTTGATTTTACAATTGAGGATCTGGCATCGCTGGCATTTGCAAAGGAGATGTTAGGTGAATATGCGCATCTGGATATGGGACAACATGCAATATCGCTGATTGATAAAATGGTCGACCGTTCTGCATCTTTGAATCAATTGCAATTTGAGAAACTTTGCGGTCATTTCCGCCAGGCAGGAAGAGAAAATGGCGTGATGGATAAAGTGGACAGCCGGATTGAAAAAATGATTCAGAATGCAATTGATAATCAGAATAAAGTGGAAATGCAATATTACAGTTTTTCCAGTGATTCAAGCAGTACACGTGTGATTCATCCATATCGCATGCTGTTGTTAGATTCGTTTCTCTGTGTGGAAGGATATTGTGAATTGCGGCAGTCCGTGAGAAGGTTCCGGGTATCCAGAATCAGGGATATTACGGTATTGGATGCACATTTTACCGAGAAGGAAAAAGAGCAGGAGACATTCTTAAAATTAACAGGTGAGGAGCAGGAGCTGCTGGAACTGGTATTTACAGGCGACAGTATCCGGTATGTAAAGGAATACGAGAAAAATCGTGCAGACCGGTTGGAAGAACAGGAGGATGGACTGCATTTTTATAAGAAAACGGCAATTGCACCGGATGTGGTTCGGTGGATCAGGGGATTCGGACCGGATATAGCGGTGGTCAGTCCAAGGTGGCTTCAGGATCAGCTGATCGCGGAATCAAAAAGAATATTACAGATTGAGTAAAATAAAAAGACGATAGGATATATCCTATCGTCTCTAGCTGGGGTACAAGGATTCGAACCTTGAAATGACGGAGTCAGAGTCCGTTGCCTTACCATTTGGCGATACCCCATTAAGCGTTTTCGCCGCTCACAAGACATTATTATACACATTTCAAAATAAAAATCAAGGGGTAATTTTAATTTTTTTTTAAAATATGATTTTGACCATAGAAGAGGAAGTGCGGTATAATGGTATCAACACAGCATGAAAAAGAGGAGTAAGCAATATGTTTGAGATGAAAAGGCAGGTCACTTATTCGGAAGTAGCCGGTGATCTGAAAGTAAATATGGCAGGTTTGGTACACTATTTACAGGACTGTACGATTGCCCATTCAGAAACGGTAGGTCAGGGAGTATCTGCGGTGCAAAAGACACGAAGAGCATGGTTTTTATCAAGCTGGCAGATAGAAGTCGATCGATATCCGGAATTTATGGAATTGGTGAAGGTGAGAACATGGGCACATGATTTTAAGGGAATGTATGGACACAGGAATTTTGTTGTGCTGGATGCGGATGAGAATCAGATTGTAAAGGCGAATTCCATCTGGATCTTTATGGATATTGATAAAATGATGCCGACAAGGATTACACCGGAGGATGCGGCACCTTATACGATTGAACCGGCGCTGGAGATGGATTATGCACCCAGAAAGATCAGACCGTTGGATGCGGAGGATCAGATATTATCGAAACAGTATGAACCAATTGTGGTGAAACCGTCCTTTTTGGATTCTAATCATCATGTGAATAACGGAAAATATGTGGAAGAGGCATTGAACTGTCTGTGTGTGGAAGAACCGATCAAGAGAATGCGGGTGGATTATCGAAAAGCAGCGAAGTCAGGGGATATCATGTATCCTTCCTGTTATTATCAAGATGGCAGACAACAGGTAATCTTGTCGGATCAGGAAGGCAATATCTATGTGATCGTAGAGGTGGAGTGAGAATGGTATGAGTGAGAAACTTACACGGTTGCAACAACAACTGTTTGTGTTGCAGGATGAAGAATACAGAGATTTTCACAGTAAATTGATGCCGAATATTCCCAAGGAAGATGTCATCGGTATACGGGTGCCGGTATTGAGAAAATTTGCAAAAGAATTTGCAAAGTCTGATGAAAAAGAAAAGTTTTTAAAAGAGCTGCCGCATCGATACTATGAAGAGAATAATTTACATATGATGCTGCTTGTTGAAATGAAAGACTATGATGGATGCATGCAGGAGATGGAACGGTTTCTTCCATACATTAATAACTGGGCAACGTGTGATTTTCCGGCACCGAAATGTTTTGAAAAGCATAAAAAGGACGTGCTTGAACATATAAAGATATGGATAAAATCTTCGCAGACTTATACCGTGCGATATGCAATTGGAATGTTGATGCGATTGTTTTTAGAGGATGATTTTTCGGCAGAATATCCGCAGATGGTTGCGGAGGTATCCTCGGAAGAATACTATATCAATATGATGATCGCCTGGTATTTTGCGACGGCTTTGGCAAAACAATGGGATGCAGTGATCCCATATATTGAGCAAAGAAAACTTTCACCGTGGGTGCATCGAAAAACCATTCAGAAGGCAGTGGAGAGTTATCGGATCACCCCTGGACAAAAAGAATATCTCAAATCATTCCGGACATGAAACCCGGATGGTTTGAGATATTTTTATGAGTTACCCTTTCAGTTTGCGTTCTACATAGTCACGAATGATCGTATCGTCTTCCGGCATCTGACAGCCAACAATGTAAAGTCCGTCATTGTTGGAACAACGGATGACACGACCTTCTAACCGGTTGTGCTGCACCAGATCGAAATTCTGAATCTCTAAGGTAATGTTAGTACCCTTGTGATCTGCAAAGAATGCATCATGTGTCAGGAATGCAAATCCGCTGGCACTGAGATTATCCAATGAACCGGTAATGGTTCTGGTGTCGTCAGCAATATGAATAAGGCATGGATTTGCCAGATCTAATCGGGGATATTTTCGACGATTGTTGATCTTAGGACGTGATTTCAAGGTGATAACAAATTGATCCGTAGCCTGGCTGACCGGTTCGATTTGTGCTTTCTGCCAGCAATATAGTACATTTCCCACAACAACCTGCAACTGACATGCGGTAGCGGAAGTGATCGGCATAATGGAATGAAAGCGGGCGGTAATGGTATTATCCTGTTGCGAGATCACTTCACCGTGACAGGTTGCGGACTGGTCGGTATTTACCATCAGTTTCATGCCGGGAAGAATATCTTCCACCCCCATGAATCCGCCGATGCCAAGCTCACACATCAGCGATTCTACCACGGTTTCAATAGAATTGATATTGCTTGCGGATTCGTCGTATTTACTGAGCATTCGGTTGCTGATCTCATTCGAGTCGGCAATGGAAGTTGTCATATGTTCAACAATGCCGGATACCTGTTCAAGATTATCTACAAGGTGGAGGTTCGATGCTTCCACTTCTTTCATTGCAGTGTCAATCACATGAATATTGTGTTCTAACTGAGTGGTGTCGGATGCAATCTTTGCTACATTTGTTCCGGCAAGTGTTACTTTCTCCAACATTAACTGGATTAATTGTAATGTCTTTTCGATGGAACCGGTCATCTGATCAGAGGTTTCTTCTAAATGTTGTAACGCCTGACGAATCTGGCTTGAAGAGTTCTGTGTTTCCACGCTTAAGTTACGGATCTGATCAGCAACGACTGCAAAGCCTTTACCAGCATCACCTGCTCTTGCGGCTTCAATGGATGCATTGAGTGCTAGCAGGTTTGTCTGGGTATTGATATTTTCAATCGTACCGGTTTCTTCTTTTACCATATCGAATTCCTGCTTGAAATCCCGTAAAATGGACTCAATCTCTGTAGACAATGTAGCCATGGTATTTGTGGTAGTAATGAGACTGTCAAGATCAGCAGAACTGATCTTTGCATGTTCTCCGGAAGCGGAGGTAAGTGATACCATTTCTCCAATCATGGAAGCAACGTGGTTTACCTGTGAGTGGATATCGGAGGTCATCTGGTTAGAGGATGTGGTTGTGCTCTGCAGATCGGAGTTGTTGTCCTTTAACGTGTGAAGACTCTGGACAACAATGTTTGCTCCGTGTGTGTTTTCTGAAGCTAATTCCCGGACAACAGATACCCCGTCGATAATGGAATTGCTGGCAGTTTTGACCTGTTCGACGGTTGTAATAACACGGTTCAGATCTGCTTTGATACTGTCTGTCATGGCACCGTCGGATTCATTTAAATGCTGAATGGACATAACATAGCAGATATAACACAATATAATGCAGGCCAGTTCTAATTGATAATTCTTCATGTCGGCTGCGGAATTGTATCCCTGCAATACATGATATACAGAGCTTCCAACGATAATGATCGAATTGACAATTCCACAGGTAATCATGAATTTCTTGTTCTTATATAAGACTAAAAGACTTGTTACAGGAAGAATGTAGGTAAATGCGATCGGTGAAGCAGTAGTACTGACAACAAATGTATAGAATATTCCATAACCGATCACAAGGTCATACCGGTACCATTCAGTAGTAAATCCTTTCAAACGCAGCAGAATCTCTCCAGCAAAAAGCGGTAACCAGCACAGAACCAGAAAGGCGAGATAATAGGGAACTGTATTCAGTCCGTTTGCTACATCGCTTCCGTAGTTAGCAGAGAGCAATACTGCAAAAATGATCCATATCTTCCGGGCTTTCCGGTTTGCTTTTTCTTTAAAAACAGCTTCATCGTAATTCATAAGTTTCCTCCATCATATCATTTGTAGATTTGTTTATCTGTTGAAAATAGTCTGACATTGCCTGTATGGTTTTGGTGCTTTCCGGCAGGAATGGTTCAAACACGGAAAAGGCATGGGTTAAACGTGCATCGTCCGGAAAATCAAGTAGTACATGAGTGTGGTCGTGCCGGGCGAGTGCTTTTTCGAATTGCATCGTATAGTGTCTTAGATTGTCCCGTTCACTTGTTACGAGAAAACATGGAGGCAGGGACAGGATAATATCGGGATGCTCCGGATTGACGTAAGGAGCATATGCTGTACGCTTATAATGCCTGCCATACAGATAACGTGGCAGGAATAAACCAATGGAATCCCATTTGTTTGTAAAAAACATACCGCTGATCAATCCCAGCGCTTTGATCGGCAACGGGTGTGGCGTGACATTTGCAGCCTTTGCAACAGCAGGTTGATTCTGCATGGCTACACAATAGGTCAACAGGCATGCACCACCGCTGTCACCGGTAGCATATAGCTCATTGATGTTTCCGTGATATTCGGTCAAGTGATCCCGGATATACTGAAAAGCAGAAAAGATATCTTCGCACTGATCGAAAAACAGGCAATCCGGTACAAGACGATATTCAATACTGATGACCAGATAGCCAAGTTTACTGAAACGGGCACAAAAATACCGGTTGAATTCCTTACAACCTAAAATCAGACCGCCTCCGTGGATGTTGATCACAACAGGCAGTTCCTGTTCTGGTTTATCAAGTGGACGGTATATATCCAGACGGTGTGAAGGGGAATCATCCGCTGCATATGAAATGTCGGACATTACCTCTATACCTTCCGGAAAGGATAATTCGCTGTTGCGTTTAGCAAGAGACTGCTCAAAATCGGTTCGTTGCTTATAAAAAATATTCTTGATTGTCTGACTCATTTGTTCAATACCTCTGTCTGGTTGGGAATTGAAAAAATTCTTAAAATATGTTACCTATATAATAAACTATTTTATAGGCAGATTCAATGAAAATGTAATAGAGGAACGGGGAGTGTTGCTATGAGAACAAGAGAAGAAGCATTAGAATATGGTCTGTCTTTTCCGGACACCTATCAGCAGGCACCATTTCATGATCCGAACTGGCAGCTGGTTCGTGTAAAGGGATCGAAGAAGGTATTTTTATGGACCTATGAACGGGATGGATACATCAATCTGAATGTAAAAGTGGATCCGGAATGGCGGGATTTCTGGAGACAGGCATTTCCTTCGGTTATACCGGGATGGCATCAGAATAAAGAGCATTGGAATACGATCATACTGGATGGAAGCATTCCGGATTCGGATATCCGGCGGATGATCGCAGAGAGTTATGAACTGGTGACGGACAGCCCGACGAAACGGATCTATGAGGCAGTAAAACTGATTCCGAAAGGAAAAGTTGCAACTTATGGTCAGGTGGCAGAGATGGCAGGCGATAAAAAGATGGCACGTGCTGTGGGAAACGCATTGCATAAAAATCCGGATCCGGAACATATTCCATGTTTTCGTGTGGTCAATGCAAAGGGAGAATTAGCAGGAGCATTTGCGTTTGGCGGAGAAGGTGCACAGGCAAAGCGGTTAGAGGAGGATGGTGTTGAGGTTATTGATGGAAAGGTAGATCTTTCAAAATACGGAATCTCAACTTTATGTTGAAAAATGTACATTCCATGTTTATAATCGGTATAGACAGAGATGATACTGAAAAGAAATAAGTTATGATTTTGTAGAAATGGAGCAATTATGATAGAGATTGGAAAATGGCAGACATTACAGGTAATCCGGAGCAAAGATTTTGGAGTGTATCTTGCGGAGAAACAGGGCGATTCCGATGCGGTATTGTTGCCTAGAAAACAGGTGCCGGAAGATTTGAAAGCCGGAGGACAGATTGAAGTATTTGTATATCTGGACTCTTCGGATCGGCCAATTGCAACAGTGAATAAACCATTGATCACATTACATGAGATTAAGAGACTGCGTGTGGCAAGTGTCGGCAATATCGGTGCCTTTATGGACTGGGGTCTGGAAAAAGATATTTTGATGCCATTTAAAGAAATGGTTGGAAAAGTCAGAGAAGGGAAAGAATATCTGGTGTATATGTACATGGATAAGAGCAATCGGCCATGTGTATCCATGCGGTTGTATGAGCATTTGGCTACGGATTCCCCATATCACAAAGGGGATGTGGCAGAGGGATATGTGTACCAGATTAATGAAAAGCTGGGCGCATTTGTTGCAGTAGCAGACCGGTATCAGGGATTGGTTCCGAAGCAGGAACTGCATAAGAAATTATATGTAGGAGATACTATGACATTTCATGTGAGTGAAGTAAGAGAAGACGGTAAATTGAACCTGTCACTTGGTCAGCCTGCATATAAACAGATGGAAGAGGACAGTGAAATGGTATACGAAGCTATTCTTTCATATGACGGAGTGCTGCCGTTTACGGATAAGGCATCCCCGGAGATTATTGAACGCGAGATGGGTCTTAGCAAGAATGCATTTAAGAGAGCCGTCGGACGACTTCTGAAAGAGAAACGAATTGAGATTCACGAACATTCCATTGTGATCACAGATAAAATTAACCAAAGTTAATATTAAGGAGGACAACATTATGAACAAGAATGTAGTAAAGACAGATAAGGCACCACAGGCGATCGGACCATATTCACAGGCAATTGAGGTAAATGGTATGGTATACACTTCCGGAGTAGTACCGATCGATCCGGCAACCGGTAGTGTGGTAGAAGGGGATATCAAGGTACAGGCAACAAGAGTGTTTGACAGTATGAAAGCTTTATTAGAGGCAGCGGGATCAAGCTGCGAAGATGTGGTAAAGACAACGGTATTTATTAAGGATATGAATGATTTTGCAGCATTAAATGAGATCTATGCGACATATTTTACCGGAATCTTTCCTGCACGTTCCTGTGTAGAAGTGGCAAGACTTCCCAAAGATGTACTGATCGAGATGGAAGCGATCGCACTGAAGAAATAATAACAATTGGAGAAAATATATGGGTTTAGAAGAAGAAACGATTATGTTGGAAGAGACAGGTATTGAGAGGGAAGCGAAAGGGAAAAAAGTGGAGACTGCCATGAAACAGGCAGGTCTCTTCTTTTTCTTATTGATGATATTGGAACTTCCGTATGCACTGCTGGTCAACTATGTGCAGATGCAGTTTCAGTTAGAGTATGATACATTGATTTCTGTGTTGATGACACAGGGATATCTGCTGATCATGGCAATTGTATATATTATTGTTACGAAGAAGAGTTTTACAAGGGATCTACACGTTCGCAAATATAAGGTGTCGACGTTTTTCCTGTCGCTGGTAGTATTGATGGTGGCATCCCCGATGGCAACCTGGCTGAATGTATTAAGCCAGTTGTTTGCAAAGAATTCAACCAGTGGAGCCATTTATGACATCACCCGGAATGTTCCGGCGTGGCTTGGAATTGTGATCATCGGATGTCTGCCGGGTTTTGTTGAGGAGACGTTATATCGTGGCATTATGTATTCTGCATTCCGGCAGCGTTCCATATTGACCGGCGTGGTGATCAGCGGTCTTTCCTTTGGTCTTATGCACATGAATTTCAATCAGATATTGTATGCAGTCTATCTTGGAATTGTTTTTGCATTGCTGGTGGAAGCAACCGGCTCACTGGTATCATCGATGATCCTTCATATGATATTTAACGGACTCAATACATCCTATCTGTATCTTTTGCCGAAATTATATGATTTCCTCGGAAAGTTTTCGACAGAGTACGCCAATTTCAATCTGGAGACGGAGTTGTCTAAGACGCCGGAACGGGCACAGTTATATCCGATGTTAGAAGTGCTGGCACCAACGGCAGTCGGTGGAATTGTGTTGATGATATTGTTACTCAAATTCATTGCCAAATTGAACGGAAGAGAATTTACATGGCAATCAATCCGTGCCCCAAAAAAAGGCACAGAAAATGTGAAACCGATCAATGTGTGGGTGATCTTAGGCTGGATATTCTGTCTGGTGTTTGCATGTTTGGATTTAATTGGAGGATGATTAATTGATAGAGTCGATTGAATTGACAAAGCAGTTTGTAAGAACTTTAAAAAAGGGAAAAAAGGAAGAGTTCCTCGCAGTCGATCATGTTAGTTTTACTGCTGAAAAAGGTGAGATTCTGGGTGTGCTAGGACCAAATGGAGCAGGAAAGACTACGCTATTACGAATGTTAGGTTCTCTTATGGAAGCGACAGAAGGTTCTGTCCGGATCACGGATCGGGGTGGCAATCAGATCACGGAGAAGGGGGATCTTAAAAAACATATCGGTTATCTGTCTGAGAATACAAAATTATACGGAAGATTTACAGTTCGTGAAATGCTGTCACTCTTTGGGGAACTGTATGGATTTTCAAAGGTGGAATGCGAAGAGAAGGTGACATGGATCTGTGGATTGCTGGGTATGGATGAATTTATTGATAACCGGATCGAGAAATTATCAACCGGGCAGAAGCAGCGGACATCTATTGCAAGGTGTCTGATCCATGATCCTGACATTTATATATTTGATGAGCCTACTCTGGGATTGGATATTATCAGTTCGAAGGCGATCATAGATTTCATGAAACAGGAAAAACAGCGGGGAAAAAGTGTACTGTATTCCACGCATTATATGGAAGAAGCAGAATTTCTCTGTGACCGGATCGTGATGATCAACAAAGGAAAAGTTATGGCAATGGGAACTCCTGCACAACTGAAGGAGCAAACCGGCACCGGTAATCTCAGAGACACATTTTTTGCACTGATGGAGGGAGGAACAGTCGATGAATACGAAACAACTGAAGACTCTCTATAAGAAAGAGATCATGGATGTGCTCCGGGATAAGAAAACGATTCTTACGATGGTTGTACTTCCAGTTATATTGTATCCGCTTTTGTTTCTCGTTGTTATGCAGATCATGACAATGATCATGTCAAACCAGGAACAACAGACCTATTATGTTGCCTATGAGAATGTGTCAAGTGAGAATCAAAAGGCATTGGAAAAATGGATCGATGGAAAAGAGGACGGGTTGGATTATGTGATCAAGACAAAAAAGTCAGAGAATCCGGAAAAAGATCTGAATGCAGAAGAGATTGATGCTTATATTACAACGTCTGTGACGGCTGAACAGGTGGTCTACGAGGTGCATTATCTGTCGGCAGTTACTAATTCTTCGAGTGTATCGGATATGTTAAAAGAGGAGATAACGGCTTATTCTAAGAAAGTTGCAGAGAAAAATGTAGAAAAGCTTGGAATGGATGTCAAACAGGTATTATATCCGGTGGATTCGAAGCTGCAGGATCAATCAAGCAATGAAAGTTCCATGGGAAGTCTGCTTGGAAGTTTTATCCCGTTCTTGTTGATTACCGGGATTATGACAGGCTGTATGTATCCTGCGATTGATATTACAGCGGGCGAGAAAGAGCGGGGGACGTTAGAGACATTATTGACACTGCCAATCGGAAACCTGGAGCTGATCATCAGCAAGTTCTTATCGGTGGCTACAATCTCAATCGTGTCGGTCTTTATCAATATATTGTCCATTGGTGGAATTGTATTCTACCTGTACAAAACAGTTGTGAGTCTGTCAAAAGGAATGGGAACATTCCGGATGACTTCCTTTATTCCGGCGATTCTGATCTCTGTAATCTGTGTGGCGGCATTTGCACTGTTTATGAGTGCCGTTGTTATGTGTATCTGTGCCTTTGCGAAAAGTTTTAAAGAAGCAAACAATTACATTACACCGCTTACATTGGTTGTGATGCTTACTGCATATGTAGGATTTATACCGAATGTGGAACTTTCAACAAAGACAGCATTGATCCCGGTTGCAAATATCTGTCTGTTGATGAAGAATCTGATGGTGTTTAAATATGATTTTACGTTGATCCTGATGGTACTGTTCAGCAATGTGATATATGCATTTGTTGCGGTGTGGTTCTTAAGCCGGATCTATGACAGTGAATCCATATTATTTGGGGAATCCTTTAGCGGGATCAAATTGTTTGAACGAAGAAAAAATATACAAAAAGGCAGTCTGCCATCCATACAGGAAAGTATTTTGATCTTAGTTGTCGCATTATTACTGATGGTATATGCAGGCGGGGTGATGAGCTTATCCCATCCTCTTGCAGGTGTGATCGTGCCGCAATTCTTCATTGGAGTGTTACCGGTGCTTGCCTGCATCTATATCAAAGGAGACATTTGCAAAGTCTTTTCGATTAGAAAGCCGGCAGTGCGGAGTGTACTTGGTTCCATGGTTCTTATATTGGGAACGGCAAGTTTATCACTGTTGTTGAGTAATGTATTGAGTTTCTTTTTCAAGGAAAATAGTCAGGCACTCAATGATCAGTATCTGAACCTTTTGGATGGTGTATCGTTCCCGGCTGCATTGTTGTTGATCGCATTGACGCCGGCTGTTTGTGAGGAATTGTTGTTTCGGGGATATATGTTTACGGCATTTCGCAACAGGATGAGTCTGCCAAAGGCAATTTTCTTTGTTTCGATCCTGTTTGCGATCAGTCATATGAGTCTGATCAAGATCTTGCCGACGGCATTGCTTGGAGCAGCACTTGCATACGCCGTGTATTGTTCGGACAGTATATTTACATCATCGCTTATGCACTTTTTAAATAACGGATTTTCGGTATTTATTCTATACTATGGAGATAAAATACCGCTGTTGAAGGAAGAACAGGCACAGACACCGTTTATTATTGGGATGGTTGTACTTGCAGTTGCTGGTATTCTGCTTGGAATGAAATTATTGAAACGTAAAGATTCAGAATAAAAAGAAGAAGGGCTCGGAACGAATGGGGTATCGTTCCGAGCCCTCCCCAATTAAGGGGGTATGATGAAAAGTATATCAAAAATAAGTGAATGTCATAATAATCCGGATCCTCTAAATGAATTATTCAATAGAGATATAATTGGTCTGCTCAACCTTTGGCTGCTCTTTGATCTTAGGAACAACAATGGTCAGGATACCATTCTCGAAAGATGCATGAATGTCATTCTGTGTAACCAGTTCGCCAACATAGAAGCTACGCTGACTCTTTCCGGTAAAGCATTCTTTGCGGATATACTGTCCTTTGCGTTCTTTCAAAGTCTCATCTGCATGACGCTCTGCTTCGATTGTCAGATAGCCATCTTTCAAGCTTGCCGTAACATCTTCTTTCTTATAACCGGGAAGCTCGATTCCCAATTCATATTGATCTTCGAATTCTTTAATATCGGTATTCATTAAGTTTCTGGAATTCGCAGATTGTACATAACGTTGTGCAGGTTTGTAATTGTCGTTGAAAAAATCATCAAATAAATCGTTTGAAAAAATACTAGGTACTAACATGATAAATTCCTCCTTGTATGTCCATAATAAAATGATTGCTAATGTTTCAGGTTATCGTTTTTCCTAACCTGTGATTATGTTATAACACGAATTGTTAGCACTGTCAACAGACGAGTGCTAATTTCACATTTTATTCACAAATAAAGGTGAAATATCTGACAATAATCAAAAAAAGGCGTTGGAAAGCTTTGAAAAATAACAGAGCATGAATTTATATAGACACAAGTCTAGTAATATGCTAAAATCATTGCAAAGACGTGAAAACAAGAAGGGGTTGCATATATGGCAGAAGATAGAAGAGTTCGAAAGACAAAAAAAGCAATTTGTGATGTATTTTGTGAACTGACAAAAGATAAAAAATTGAACGAGATTACGATCAAGGAGTTGTGTGCGAAAGCAGATATCAATAAGAGCACATTTTATTTACATTATAGAGATATTTATGATCTGGCAGAGACGATTGAGAATGAACTGATCCGGGATGTATGTGCGATCATTGAAGAATATCCATATAATGAAACGATTCGAAAAGCACCAGAGATGTGGAAACGGATTGGGGATGCACATTTTAAAGAGCCAAACGGACTGGGTGTCTTAATGCGTCGAAAAGGGATGCAGCCAATGGTACAGAAGTTAGAACGTGCTGTGATCGACACGATCATGAATAAGTTTGTGTTGGCGGGAATGGAACGGAATACGGAGGAATATTTCCGGCATCATTTATATGTAACGTTTGTGATCAATGGATATTTAGGTGTATTGAAGGAATTTGACGTTGCAGAGATGGAAAATGCAATGATCGAAGTGTCGGAGCGGTTATCGACGGGATTTAATGTAGAATTATAGAGAAAAGAGGGAATGTATTATGGATATTAATAAGAAGAAATATTCTTTTATATCACGGTATGATCAGGTGACAATTCATGGTATGTGTATGATACCGGAGAATCCGAAAGGGATCATTCAATTTGTACATGGAATGAATGAACACAAAGAACGGTTTTATCCGTTTATGGAGAAAATGACACAGCGTGGATACATTACACTGATCCATGACAACCGGGGACATGGTGAAAGTGTGAAAGATGAGCGTGATATTGGGTACTGTTATCCGGCGAAGGAGAAAGGATATGTAGAGGATATTTACCGGGCAACAAAGAATATCCGGCGAGCGTATCCGGGGCTTCCGGTGATATTATATGGACATAGTATGGGATCATTGGCGGTTCGTGCGTATCTGAAAGAGCATGATGATGCGGTGGACGGATTGGTAGTGGGTGGCTGCCCATCGTATAATGATGGCGTGCCGTTTGGCATTTTGCTTGTAAATGTTCTTGCGGCATGGAAGGGGGAACGGTTCCGTTCTGACCGGATGCAGGGATTGGTAGTGAATCAGTTTGAAAGAAAATTCCGGAATGAGGGAAGAAAAAGTGCATGGCTGGCAGTAAAAGAAAGTGTAGCAGAACAATTCGGAAAAGATCCGTTGTGTCAGTTCACCTACACCATGAACGGCCTGCTCACATTACTGCATTTAGAATGGATTGTTTACAAACAGGCAGGATATCAGATGCATCAGCCGGAACTACCGATATTGTTCTTATCTGGGGAAGAGGATCCGTGCTATATCAATAAGAAGAAATGGAAACAGGCAGTGTATCGTATGACAGAGTTGGGATATGAGAATGTGGAAGCGATCCTCTTTGAAAATATGCGGCATGAAATACACAATGAAGAGGAAAATGAAAAAGTATTTGATGCTTTGCAGGAGTTTGCAGATACGATATGCGATCATTTTGAATAATCGGTTTTGTGAAAAAAGTTCATAATTTTCCAGTTGCAAACAGTAAATAAATGAAATATAATGACTTTATATGTAGCAATATTATTATATAGATTTGAAAGAAGAGGGAATAGAGTATGGATATTCAAGGAGTAGGTTTATCTGCTACGGTATTGTCGAATGCCAATACCAATTCTCAGATTGGAATGAAATTATTAGATAATGCATTAGATATGGATCAGGCAAACGGAGCGGCTTTAACACAGATGTTAGAGCGTTCGGTGAATCCATTAGTTGGGCAGAATATTGATATTAGATTGTAAAGAGATATAGGAGGTTTATCGTGAAGAAGAGCAGCGTAATCGGTATGGCTTTTTTAGCAGTAGGTACGATTGGAATGTTTACACCGGCATTTGTAAGTCATGCTGAGGTATTGGATGATTCTGATGTAGGAATCACATATGCGTTAGATCAGTATGTTGCAAGCCTTGATGTGAAAGAGATCAAGGAAGAAGATGTGACGACGGAAGAGGATGCACCAACCTGTAAGTATCCGGAGTTTGAGGGAAAATGTCTGGCATACGTAGAAGAAGCAGTGAATGTCAGAGCAGAACCGGATGAGAATTCTGAGAGAGTTGGAAGTCTTCCGGTACATGGTATTGCCTTAGTTGCAGAAAAAGGAGATACATGGACAAAGATTGAGTCAGGAATTACAGTAGGATATGTAAGAAATGATTATCTTTTGTTTGGTGATGCGGCAGGTGCGTATGCAGAGGAGACATGCCCTAAGGTTGCCAAGGTGAATACAACAACATTATATGTTCGTGCAGAACAGAATGAGAACAGTGAATGTCTTACCATGATCCCGGAGGGGGAATCTTACGAGGTGATCCCACAGGATAGTGATGTAGACGGATGGACATACATTCAGGTGGATTCTGATATTGAAGGATATGTGTCTTCTGATTATGTAGATATTTCGTATGGTTTTTCACATGCAATATCTGTTGCAGAGGAAGAAGAGATCCGCAAACAGAAGGAAGCAGAAGAACAGGCAAGATTAGCGGAAATGACAAGCACAAAGCGTCAGGAAGTTGTTAATTATGCATTACAGTTTGTTGGTAACCCATATGTGTATGGTGGTACAAGCCTTACGAACGGAACAGATTGTTCCGGATTTACAATGAGTGTATATGCACACTTTGGTTATGGATTGCCTCGAACAGCAGCAGCCCAGATGCAGGGATTATCCAGTGTGGATCTGTCAGCTATCCAGCCGGGAGATTTGTTGTTCTACCGCGGTAAAGATGGTTCGATCGGTCATGTAACCATGTATATTGGCGGAGGACAGGTTGTACATGCCAGTAGTTCTACAACCGGTATTATTGTATCCGGTATCGGATATCGTACACCATGTGCAGCAGCCAGAGTAATCTGGGATTGATGATATGAATAAATAACAGGATATAATAGGAAGGTTCAGGAAGCGACTGTAACCTTCCTATTTCTATATATGAATGGGAAGAAAACAGGGGGATACAATCGTGAGGAGAAAGTTTGGAAAATGGATAGTGTGGATATGGATGACTGCATGCATTTGTGGTATGTCGCCGTCTGTTTGTGTGTACGCGTCAGCAGGTGCAGATGATGAGGATATAAGGCGGTTATGGGAGCAGCAGTACAAAGACCTGATAAGAGAACAGGATCAGAAACAATGGGAACAAAAGATAAAATGGGGTGAATCCGGGGAATACAATCAAAAAGATGCAGGAAAACGGGTTGTACAGGTAGAGAATAAAGAAGAATTATATAAGGATATCGGTTATCGGATAAAGGATCATGAAGAGGATGTTTACTATGATACATACACAAGTGTCTGGAATAATAGCATAATGGACAAGTATTGGTTTTATTGTAATAAAGATGATCTGCTGGTCAGTGGAGTATACCAGAGACGTTATGTTAATGACATTACTATTACGGTTGAAAACGGTTACTTTCCGGATGGACATAATGTAAGAGTATATATGCATTTTAATTATAAATTTTCCAAAGAAGAAGTGGATGCGTTTTATCAGGAAATGAGGGATGTTGCACAGAAATTGAAAAAAGATTCGGATTTTGAAAGTGTCAAAGCGGCATATGATTATATCATCAATCAGGTGGACTATGATTATAATTATAACAATTACTTAGATTATGAAGGATTTCGTGATGGTGTTATGGTATGTAGCGGATATAGTATGGCGTTATTTCATCTTTTGGTAGATATGAATATTCCAGTAAGGATGGTAAGTGGATATTGTGCAGAAGAGGAAACTGTGACAGGACATGCATGGAATGTGGTGAAAATAGACGAAAAATGGTATAATGTAGATGCAACATGGGATGATCCGGGAGAAGAAAAAGATATCCAATACCGGTATTTTCTGAAATCGGACGCGGACTTTGGAAATCATTACCGCGATAATGAGTACGAAGGATATGGTAAAGATATTTCGAAAGAATCGTATCCGCTAGATGGAAACATGCAGGTACAGCGTGAGGCGGCTACGCAGACAGCGACGGCGAATGAGGATACAGCAAAAGAGAAAGGGGTTATGGAACGGGTCGAGATGTATATCAAGATTGTTGGATGTGGTTTTATGGTAGTGCTTGCAATATGCGCAGAAATACATACTATTATAAAGAGGAGACGTTGAACTTGGTGTGGTATCCACAATATATTGATTTGCCACACAATTCTGATAATGTTGTCGAATTATCTTTACATTTATTTTATAAAGAAAAAGATTGAATTAGATGAAATGCACAAAAAAGTGAAACAAATTATTTCTTTGAAAGTGGATAATATTATGTAAAGTGATTATGAAACCTAGTTTTGCACACAAAAAAGACATAAAAAAGTCCGTAAAATCGACTTATGCACAAAGTTATCCACATTTTCCACAAAAAAATATGGAAACGAGACCGAAAAACACGGTAAAAAACAGAAAATATGTTCTGTGCAAAATGCTGAAAAAAAACTATCTTTCCAAAGGGATTGACAAATTAAATGTCGAAAAATGCGGTGAAATTAAAAAGAATTGACAGATATTTCGGGCGAAGAACACAGAAAAATCAAAAAAATGTTGTACTTTCTGATTGAAAAAAATACGAGATATGGTATAATATATTTACAGTCAGTTGATACGAAAAGTGCAGTGAAGGATACTGTGATACCAAGCTTTTCGTGGGAGATTGGGGCAAAGACAGACTGTAATAAGACGAGAAGGAGTTGACAGACATGAAGTACATAATTAGTGGTAAGAATATTGAGGTGACTGACGGTTTACGATCAGCAGTATATGAGAAGTTAGATAGACTTGAGAAGTATTTTAATGAGGATACAGAAGTACAGGTTACATTTTCTGTAGAGAAAGATAGACAGAAGATGGAGGTTACCATTCCGATCAAGGGTAATATCATTCGTGCAGAGCAGGTTAGTGATGATATGTATGTATCCATTGATCTTGTAACAGAAGTAATTGAGAGACAGATTTCAAGACATAAGAGGAAACTGATCGATCAGGCACAGAGTGCAGCGTTCTTCCAGAAATCATTTATTGAAGAAGATATTCCGGATGATGATGAGATTGAGATTATCAGAAGTAAGAAGTTTGCTGTGAAGCCAATGGATCCGGAAGAAGCATGTGTGCAGATGGATTTGTTAGGACATAATTTCTTTGTATTCCGTAATGCGGAGACGGATGAAGTGAATGTCGTATATAAGAGAAAAGGCAACACTTACGGATTGATCGAACCACAGTGTTAATTGGATAGAATCGTGACGAGAATGGATTGCCGGGCTTTTCATCATTGACCATTTGATCAATTGACGGGAGCCCGGTAATCTTTTGGGTTATGCAGAATAGATCGTCAGAGTTACAGGTGAACTGGAGGAAGAACTATGTTAGAGCGAAAGATCGGACCATGGGATTATCGCATGATGCCGAACAAATTGTTGGAACTGGTGAAGAATATCGGAAATATGGAGCAGGAGGGAACCGGTTATTTCGTGGATAATGAAGCGGAAATGCTGACAATCCTGGCGTATTTAAATTACGGAGAAACGACGAATATCACAGAGGCGATGCGGGAACAGATTGATCTGGCGGTAGAGACGTTAGAGGCGAAAAAGTTATCAAGAGAAGAATAAGACAGAAGGCTATTTCTTAATATTTTTTTAAGAAATAGCCTTTTTGTAATTTATGTGATAATATGTAAGTATATGTGCCTTATATATGATTGTAAAACAATGTAGTTTGTGAACGCTGGCATGATGTATCAGGCAATATGACATAAGGAGAAGCCTGCAAATGAGAATAGAAGGACTGTGTATTAGAAACATAGAAATTGGAATGGGCATGCCCCAAATATGTATACCGGTTGTAAAACAAACCGCAGACGAAATATTGGAGTATATCGGACGGATTATGGAACTTCAACCGGATATAATAGAACTTCGGATGGATTGGTATGAACATATCCGGGATGCAGAGGCAACACAACGGTTGTTGGAATCGGCTCGACAATTGGCTGGAGAGACTGTTTTATTGTTTACGATCCGCACTTCCAATGAGGGCGGAGAATTAACGGTATCAGTAGAAGAATATATGAATTTGTGCCGGATGGCATGTGAGAGTGGATGTATTGACCTTTTGGATGTAGAAGCATTTATGGACGATCAGGTTTTAATGGAGATTACAAAGATTGCACATGAAAAGCAGGTTTATGTGATTGGAAGTAATCATGATTTTGAGAAAACACCGCCGGAAGATGAGATAACAAGGCGATTAGAATATATGGGACAGCAGGGAGCAGATATTGCGAAGATTGCAGTAATGCCACAAACGGAGAAAGACGTAGTGACATTGTTACAGGCAACGACGGATTATTATGATAATGGCAACAAGAAACCGATTGTCACGATGTCGATGGGAGGAACGGGCATGATCAGCCGGCTGGTTGGAGAGACATTTGGTTCCGCTATTACATTTGCCAGCGGCGGAGAAGTTTCGGCACCTGGACAGATTCCGGTTGGCGATGTTCGCACAATGCTTGCGTTATTACATAAATATCGATAAAACGAAAAGGTATCAGAGGATGGAGGATAATATTTATGGCGGATGAGATTCTTACAGGTAAGAATGTAAATGAGGCAAAAAAGAAAGTTACGGACGAGGAAGTAAACAAATTATTAAAAGATGCACAAAAGCAGCTAAAGAAGGATATTAATGTAGAACTTACCAGTGAGGAAAGAGCGGAGAAAGAAAAGGCGATCAAAGAAGCAAAAGAAAAAGCCGAAAGAAAGTTGCGGGAAAAAGAGGCGAAGGTAAGAGCTGAGAAAGAGGCAAAGGAAAAAGCTGAAAAGGAAGCGAAAGAAAAAGCGGAGAAAGAGGCAAAGGAAAAGGCCGAAAAGGAAGCGAGAGAAAAAGCGGAGAAAGAGGCAAAGGAAAAAGCCGAAAAGGAAGCGAGAGAAAAAGCGGAGAAAGAGGCAAAGGAAAAAGCCGAAAGAGAAGCGAGAGAAAAAGAGGAGAAAGAGGCAAAGGAAAAAGCCGAAAGAGAAGCGAGAGAAAAAGCCGAGAAAGAGGCAAAGGAAAGAACCGAAAGAGAAACGAGAGAAAAAGCCGAAAAAGAAGCGGCTGAAAAATCGGAAAGAGAAAAAATAGAGAAAAAAACAGAACAGGAACTTGCAGCGACGATGGAAGCGGAATCTCCTTATATGGTTTCGGAACCGGCACAGAATATAGAAAAGGATCGGATCACGATCGGTACAGTGATCGGAACCTTTTTGGAAATTATTTGGACAGCGTTTAAGTTAGTAGTGGTATTTTCGCTGGTGGTGGGAATCGGAGGATTTTTACTCACCAGAGGATATATTGTCAGAGGCAGATGCGGAGACCGACAGTGCTTAGCGAGTATGACAGAATCATCGGCTGTTGCAGAAAATAAGCTGACAGAGAAGGAAAATGTAAAAGAATGGTTGAAAGAAGTTACGAGAGAGAAGCTTAATATGGAGGCAGATGATGAAAAGATTCTCGTAGCAAGAAAGATCGTAACAGATGAGAATTCAAAACGCTGGGCTGTTTTGTTACATGGATTTGGTGGAAGTATGGAGGATATGTATGATGTGGCGATGCATTATGCCAAGGAGGGGTATAATGTTCTGCTTCCGGATCTGCGGGCAAACGGAGAGAGTGAAGGTTCTATGATCGGTATGGGCTGGTTGGATCGTTTAGATGTAATTAATTGGATTGATGTTTTGCTAAAGGATTATCCGGATGCAGAAATTGTAATTCATGGAGTTGATATGGGAGCAGACACGGCATTGATGCTTGCAGGAGAACCTGTAAAGAGTTCGGTTAAAGCCATTGTGGCAGAGGGTGCATATGATAATGCCTGGGATGTTGTTAAGGAAGAATATAAGGTTCGTCATGAGGATTGGCCAACATTTCCGATACTTAACATGATCAATCCGGTATTGAAGGTATGGGGAGGATATAGCCTGAAAGAAGCAGATGCGGTTAAGCAGGTAAAGAAAACGGATATCCCGATCTTGTATATACAGGGAGATGGGGATACTTATGCGACAGCAGACATGACCAAAGCGTTAGATCAGGCAACTGCATCTGCTCACGAAGTGTTTACGGTTACGAATGCGATACATGGTAATTGCAGATATGCAGATTCGAATGCTTATTATAATAAGACTTTTGAGTTTGTTGGAGGATATATCAACTGATTATGAAAACAAGAAAATATTATGATCTGTCAGAGAAATTGCAGAATAGAATAATAGAAGATCGGAAAAATGGATATGTGAACCCGTACCGGACAAAGGATGAGGATGCAATCCGAAGAAAACAGGATTGGGATCGCAATAAACTGCTTCGCCCGGCATATGTAAGGGATTGTGAAAAGATCATGCATACACCATATTATAACCGGTATGCAGATAAGACACAGGTGTTCTCATTTTATAAGAATGATGATATTTCCAGAAGAGCACTTCATGTGCAGCTTGTTTCAAGAATTGCAAGGAATATTGGAACGCTGTTAGGGCTGAATGTAGATCTCATTGAGGCAATCGCGTTAGGGCATGATATCGGGCATACACCATTTGGACATGCCGGAGAACGCTATCTGAGTGAATGTTTTCAGGAAGCGTGCGGAATGTATTTTAACCACAATGTGCATAGTGTAAGGGTGTTAGATGGTATCCTGAATCGTAATGTTAGTCTGCAGACATTAGACGGAATACTTTGTCATAATGGAGAGTTTGCGATGAAGGAATATCGTCCGGTGCCTATGCAGAATTTTACGCATTTTGATGATAAATATGGGCAATGTTATACAGACGAGAAGGCAATTGGCAGGTTGATCCCGTATACGTTGGAGGCGTGTGTTGTCAGGGTTTGTGATATGATCGCATATTTAGGAAAAGATCGTCAGGATGCAGTTCGGGCAAAATTAATTCCGGATGAGAGTATCTTTGAGGAACGCACCTTTGGAAAGAGCAATCCGGAGATTATTAATAATCTGATTGTCAATATTGTTGAGAACAGCTATGGGAAAGACTGCATTGTGATGGATGAAGAATATTACAAGGCAATCAAAGCAACCAAGAAAGAGAATTATGAGAAGATATATTTTAATGAGGCCGTAGATCATGTTTATGAAAATGATATCCGTCCGATGTTTCATATGATGTACAATCAATTACTTCGTGATATGAAGGAAGGGAAGACACAATCTGTCATATACCGGCATCATATTGAGTTTGTGAAGGAAAATACGGTGACATATGGTTATGATTCGTATCTTGAGAATACGAGTAAGGAGCAGATGGTCGTTGATTTTATGGCGAGTATGACGGATGATTATTTTGTAGACCTGTTTGATTATCTGTTTCCGGATAGCAAATATCATATAGATTATATATCTTATTTTGATCATTAAAAAAAGACTGTCGGCAAATGTATTTGTCCGGCAGTTTTTTTATAGGAAAGTTTGTTCTGTTCATATAAAAAGGTGGTTGACAAGAAAATAAAACTATTGTATATTAATCATACTAGAATAGTATGAAATGAGGAAAACCACTATGAAAAATATATTATGCTTTGGTGATTCGAATACATATGGGTTGATTCCGGGTGTTAATGGAAGATACGAATGGGGTGTCCGCTGGACCAGTTTATTGGATAGGAGGGTCAGAAAGTCCGGATACCGGGTAGTGGAAGAAGGATTATGCGGAAGAACGACTGTGTTTGAGGATGCTGTAAGACAGGGACGGAAAGGATTATCCTGGCTACCGGTTCTTTTGGAGGCACACAGCCCGATCGATATTGTTGTGCTGATGCTCGGAACGAATGACTGTAAGACATTATACCATGCAGATGCAGAAACGATTGCGGATGGAATGGAGTCGTTAGTCGAAGTTGTGAGGACGTTTGATCCGAAGATAGAGATAGTTGTGGTTTCGCCGATTGCGTTAGGAGAAGGCGTTGGAGCGGAAGGGTATGATCCGGAATTTAATGAGAATTCTGTGTGGGTATCAAGAGGGCTGCCGGAGACATACAGGCAGGTTGCCAAGAAGTGGAATTCACATTTTCTTGCGGCTTCTGATTATGCCGAACCAAGTGTGACAGACCGCGAGCATATGGATGTGGAGGGACATTATCATTTTGCAAAGGGGATTGGTGACTTGATTGGGAAGATTATCCGGAAGCAGGAACAGAACAGGAATCTTTTGAGTGTTTCATAAGATTGCAAATTGTTATTTTTTAAGACCTATGGTACACTAGAACAAGTGTGATCATAGGTCTTTTTATATAACAGAGTGATACTGGAAAGGGGATAAATATGACATTAGCACAGTTACGATATGCGATCACCGTGGCAAATGCAGATTCTATGAGTGAGGCGGCGAGGAACCTGTTTATGTCTCAACCAAGTCTTTCGGCTGCGATAAAGGAGTTAGAGGAGGAAACGGGAATTGAATTATTTCGCAGGACGAATCGTGGTATTTCTTTAACACCGGATGGAGAAGAGTTCATTGGATATGCCAGGCAGGTTGTGGAGCAGTATGAACTGATTGAGAATAAATATATATCCAAGCAGCAGACGAAGAAAAAGTTCAGTGTTTCCATGCAGCATTATGCCTTTGCGGTAAATGCTTTTGTACAGATGGTAAAACAGTTTGGAATGGATGAGTATGAATTTGCAGTGCGGGAAGCCAGAACATATGATGTGATTGAAGATGTTAAGAATGTTAAGAGTGAAATCGGTATTTTATATGTGAATGCATTTAATCGTAAAGTGTTGGAAAAGCTGTTCCATACCAATGGACTGGAGTTTCATGCCTTAATGGATTGCCATATTTATGTATATTTGTGGAAGGGGCATCCTCTTGCAAACCGTCAGTTGATCTCTTTGGAGGAATTGGAAGAATACCCGTGCCTGGCATTTGATCAGGGCAACAATAATTCGTTTTATTTTGCAGAAGAGGTATTAAGCACATATGACTACAAGCAGTTGATTCGAGGAAATGACAGAGCCACACTGCTTAATCTTATGGTTGGATTGAATGGATATACATTATGTTCCGGAATTATTTGCGAAGATTTGAATGGATCGGATTATTGTGCGGTTAAGCTGGATTCTGATGAAGTGATGACAATTGGATATCTGGTGCGCAAGGGAGCAGTGATCAGTCCGTTGGGTAAGAAATATATAGAGGAATTATCACAATACAAGGATAAGGCATTAGAATAATGTGCACCATTCATTGATTTTTGAACAGATTTTGAATCTTGAAAGATTGAATGTTAGAAAAGGGTATGTTATAATATTATTTTGTAGTATAGGTTGAGATTATTTTTAACTAGAAAAGGGAATGATGTATGAGAATAGCGATCATGACAGATAGCAATACGGGGATGTCCAATGCGGAAGCAAAAGAATTAGGGGTATATCTGTTGCCAATGCCGGTTATTATTGATGGTAATGTGTATTTTGAGGGACAGAATCTCACAACGGAAGAATTCTTTAGCAGTTTGGAAGAAGGCAAAGATGTCACGACATCCCAGCCGTCGCCGGGAGACGTAATGGATATGTGGGATCAGATTCTTGCCGATGGGTATGATCAGATTGTATATATACCAATGTCGAGTGGGCTGAGTAGTTCCTGCTCGTCAGCAAAAGGTCTTGCACTGGATTATGAAGATAAGGTGTTTGTGGTGGATAATCATCGTATATCCGTTACCATGGTACTTGCAGTGAAGACGGCGGTTCAACTGAAAGAGGAAGGAAAGTCCGGAAAAGAGATACAGGATATCCTGGAAGAACAGGCATTTGATTCGAGTATTTATCTTGCAGTGAATACATTGGAATATCTGAAAAAGAGTGGACGTGTTACAGCAGCCGGAGCAACGGTTGCGGCAGTTCTTAATATTAAGCCGGTTCTTACAATACAGGGCGAGAAACTGGATGCATTTGCTAAGGCAAAAGGAATGAAGAAAGCAAAGAAACTAATGCTTTCCGCAATTGCAAAGGATATTGAGACGCGTTTCCCTGATTTTGAGAACAAGAAGATTATTGGAGCAGCGGGTGCAGGACTTACAGAGGAAGAAAAAGCCAAATGGGTCGAAGAGGTTCGGCAGGCATTTCCGGGTGCGGAAGTATTCTATAGCCCGTTGTCTTTAAGCGTTTGTGCACATACAGGCCCTGGGGCTTATGGAATCGGAATCAGTGTATAGCAGTTGAATATAGTGTTTTGATAAGAACTTCTACAAAGGATTCAATACAATCGGAATCTTTTGTGGAAGTTTTTTTGTTGGATGGTATCCGGGAGATTTTAAGTGTCTGTTTTTTGTGTACTGTAAACGTTTTCAAAAAAATATAAAAAAGGGTGTTGACAAATGGAGAGGGAGTGACTATAATCTAATCATACAATTCCTAGTAAGAAGATATGAATTAAGGAAAATAAGAAAATATAGGAGGACACATATTATGAGTCAGATTAAAGAAAGTGCAGCAGAATTAATAGGAGGAACACCAATTTTAAAGTTAAATAATTATTCTAAGAAGGCAGGAGTGACAGATGCAACAATCCTTGCAAAGTTAGAGTATTTGAATCCGGCAGGATCTGTAAAAGATCGTATTGCACTTGCAATGATCGAGGATGCTGAGGAGAAAGGTTTATTAAAACCGGGAGCAACCATCATTGAACCAACTTCCGGTAATACAGGAATCGGTCTTGCAGCAGTAGCCGCTGCAAAGGGATATAAGGCAGTTCTTACATTGCCGGATACAATGAGTGTTGAGAGAAGAAATCTTTTGAAAGCATATGGTGCAGAACTTGTATTAACAGAAGGTGCAAAAGGTATGAAAGGTGCGATTGCAAAGGCGGATGAATTGAAGGAAACTATTCCGGGTTCCGTAATTCTTGGACAGTTTGTTAATCCTGCAAATCCAAAGGTACACAGAGAAACAACAGGTCCGGAGATCTGGGAGCAGACAGATGGCAAAGTTGATATTTTTGTTGCAGGTGTTGGCACAGGTGGAACCGTAACAGGTGTTGGTGAATATTTGAAATCACAGAACCCGGATGTGAAGGTTGTTGCAGTAGAGCCGGCTACCAGCCCGGTATTGTCAAATGGTACAGCAGGACCACATAAGATTCAGGGTATCGGAGCTGGATTTGTACCGGAAGTATTGAATACCAAGGTATATGACGAAGTTATCGCAATTGAGAATGATGATGCATTTGAAGAGGGTAGAAAGTTTGCAGTAAGCGAAGGAATCTTAGTTGGTATTTCTTCCGGCGCAGCATTGAAAGCGGCTACAATTCTAGCAGCCCGTCCGGAGAACAAGGGTAAGACAATCGTAGCACTTCTTCCAGATTCAGGAGATCGTTACTTATCAACAGCGCTGTTCAACAATTAAGGAATAGAATTATAAGCTTTTGACATTTTTGAGAAGCCGGTGGTTGCATAGGATATGTAATCGCCGGCTTTTTGTGTAGACAACGAGCCAAGTACAAATTCGCGCTTGCACGAATATTTGTATTTGCCGACTGTCCATCATCAAATGACGAAGTCATGAAATGAGAGGTGATAATGTCGTTTCGAGTAGGGGATTTTCCTTTCTACTCGCTCGAGGGATTGAAATTATAGTAACCCTGTGATAAAGTAGGTTATAGGAGGTGCACGAAAATGAAAATATCTACAAAAGGGCGCTATGCAATACGGGTTATGATCGATCTGGCACAACACAATACGGGAGAATACATTCCGCTGATGGATATTGCCAAGCGACAGGAAATATCAGAAAAATATCTGGAATCAATCGTAGTGATATTAAGCCGGAATGATTTTGTACAATCTCTGCGCGGAAAAGGTGGCGGGTATCGTTTGATCAAGGAGCCATCTGAATATACAGTTGGTAGCATTTTACGGATTACAGAGGGAAGTTTTGCGCCGGTCAGTTGTCTGGAAAAACAACCGAATCGATGTGAACGGGCTTCCTATTGCAAAACGCTGCATATGTGGGAAGGCTTGCAGAAAGTAGTAGAAGAATACTTTGAAGGGATTACGATTCAGGATCTGTTAGAACAGGCACAAGGTGGGGATGACTATATCATATAAATAAAGCTTGACGAAAGAAAAGTTTTGCCATAGGATAGCAAAGGCGCTTTGCTAATCTATACAGAAAGAAGGGTTCATTTATGAGATATGATGTTATTATTATTGGGGCTGGACCGGGAGGAATCTTTGCGGCATATGAATTGATGAAACAGAAACCGGACTGCCGGATCGCAGTATTTGAGGAAGGATATGCGTTAGAGAAGAGACGGTGTCCGATCGACGGAGAAAAGGTAAAGAGTTGTATTAATTGTAAACGTTGTTCTATTATGTGTGGTTTTGGCGGTGCTGGTGCATTTTCAGACGGTAAATATAATATTACGAATGATTTTGGCGGCACATTATACGAGTATATTGGAAAACAACAGGCTGTTGATCTGATGAGATATGTAGATGAGATCAATATGGAAAATGGTGGAGAGGGAACAAAACTATACTCCACAACAGGAACGAAGTTCAAGAAGCTCTGCTTGCAGAATAAGTTGAATTTATTAGATGCATCGGTTCGCCACTTAGGCACGGATATTAACTATGTGGTATTACAGAATCTGTATGATAAGATGAAAGATCACGTTGAGTTCTATTTTGACACACCGGTTGAGACGGTGAAACTCTTAGAGGATGGATATCGTATTATCTGCGGCAAGGGTGCGTTTGACTGTGATAAATGCATTATTTCTGTTGGACGAAGCGGCAGTAAATGGATGGAAAAGGTTTGTAGAGAGTTACAGATTCCTACCAAATCCAACCGTGTGGATATTGGTGTCCGCGTGGAATTGCCGGCAGTTATTTTTTCGCATTTGACGGATGAATTATATGAGAGCAAGATTGTTTACCGAACCGAAAAGTTTGAGGATAATGTCCGGACGTTCTGTATGAATCCAAATGGTATTGTGGTAAATGAGAATACGAACGGTATTATTACGGTAAATGGTCACAGCTATGAAGGGGACGAAAAGAAGACAGAGAATACCAATTTTGCATTATTGGTTGCAAAACATTTTTCAGAACCATTTAAGGATAGTAATGGTTATGGTGAAAGTATTGCCCGTTTGTCGAATATGTTAGGTGGCGGAGTGATCGTTCAGCGTTTTGGAGATCTGGTACGAGGAAGAAGAAGTACCGAAAAACGAATTGAGGAAGGGCTTGTCACACCGACACTTTCCGCAACGCCGGGTGATCTGAGTCTTGTGCTTCCGAAACGTATCATGGATGGAATTATTGAGATGATCTATGCACTTGATAAGGTAGCACCGGGAACGGCGAATGATGATACGTTGTTATACGGTGTGGAAGTAAAATTCTATAATATGGAAGTAGAATTGGATAAGAATCTGGAAAGCTGTCATAGAGGACTATATGTGATCGGTGATGGAAGCGGAGTGACACATTCCTTATCACATGCATCTGCGAGCGGGGTGTATGTTGCAAGACATATTTGCAAAGAATAAGTATATTAAATGAATGAAAGAAGGCGCAAGCAGTACATGGTAAAACGGACAACTGTATGCGCCTTTTCTGCCGGGATGCAGTTTATCCTGAATCATAGTAGCGAAACAGGCAACGTAAAGCTTTATTGACAGTATATATTTTTTTCCGTACAATGAAAAAATGATCGGATAAGATTGAATGTATGTGGAGTTGTCTCTCGATAGAAGAGTATCGGCAGGAGATGTTTCTGAAAAGGGGAATCAGTTACTTCAAATACTTCGGTCAGAAAAGATGGGTAGGATGCAGTGCATCAATTTGTAAGGAGAAAGGATAACGTGAATGGAGAATATGGTGATACAGGACTTAAAAGATCGAAAAGAGACTGTGTGGATAAATCAGGATATAAAAAGTGTGCAGCCACACTCTGTCATAGCAGGTGAGAAATTCTATAAAGTGCAGGCGGCACAGAATCGTTTGATGCGCTTTATGCCGTATATTGCCAGTGCGTTTCCGGAAACAGCAGCAAAAGTTGGTTTGATCGAGTCGGAATTATATGAATGTGAAAGGCTGAAAGAATGGATTCAGAAAACAGGAATCCCGGTATCTGCGCATATTATGATAAAAGATGATGCACATCTTCCGGTTGCAGGTTCTGTGAAGGCGAGAGGAGGCATTCATGAAGTACTCAAACATGCGGAACAGATTTTGATGAGGGAAGGTATGCTCCGGGCGACAGATAATTATAAGATCATTGACTCGGATGAATATCGGGCGGTGCTGGGTAAGTATTGTATTCAGGTGGGTTCGACGGGTAATCTCGGGCTGAGTATCGGAATTATGAGCGCAAAACTGGGATTTAAGGTAATTGTTCATATGTCCGCAGATGCAAAACAGTGGAAGAAAGATATGTTGCGGGAATATGGTGTGACAGTTGTAGAATATGAGAGTGATTATAGTGAAGCCGTACGTTGTGGGCGGGATCAGTCTGCACAGGATCCAATGAGCTATTTTGTAGATGATGAGAATTCGGAAGATCTGTTTATGGGATACGCAACGGCAGCTATGCGGTTATATATGCAACTCTATAATAAGAAGATTCCGGTTGATGCAAAACATCCGTTATTGGTTTACATTCCGTGTGGTGTCGGGGGTGCTCCGGGAGGAATCACATATGGACTCAAACAAATGTATGGGGATGCGGTGCATTGTTTCTTTGTGGAGCCGGTTGAGATGCCGTGTTTTATGTTGGGAATGGCAAGCGGTAAAGGAAATGATATTTCCGTGTATGATATTGGTCTTGGTGGACATACAATAGCGGATGGCCTGGCAGTTGCAAGACCTTCCGGTTATGTATGCCATATGATGAAAGATATTATATCCGGATGCATTACGGTGTCTGATGAAAATCTGCAGCGTTACCAAAGGGCGATATTGGATGAAGAAGGAATATATGTAGAGCCTTCCGGTGTTGCAGGTCTTGCGGGTGTGATGCAGTACAATAGTGAGCCGTTCAGACAATATGTTGAGGAACATGATCTGACACAAAGTATTGCTAATGCGACGCAGATTGTATGGGCAACCGGAGGGAGCCTTGAACCTGATAACCCTTGCACAGCGTGAGTGAGACGGACGTGCGAAATAATCAGGGTGTAGTATCAGTTGTATAGATGCAACAGTAT
>OLNZ01000251.1_pt1 | contig 60003 bp, 77 predicted proteins | sample 1672981 | NCBI WGS metagenome assembly OLNZ01 (sample SAMEA3136743, study PRJEB25190) | human gut metagenome | biome: human gut; feature: human-associated habitat; material: faeces | place: Austria | collected 2013 | reverse complement strand
CCTTTAGCTTCTAAATTATTCAAGTGTAAATGAATAGAAGATGTGGATGAAAGCCCAACAGCTTTTCCCATTTCTCTAATTGTAGGGGGTACCCCTTTAGAACGAACCTCTTTTTTTATAAATTCATATATCTCTCGTTGCTTTGGAGTCAAATCGTCCATAGTAACCAACCTTTCGAAATTATTTTCTATCATTATTTTATCATATTTTGGCGAAAACGCAAGTATTTTAAGATAATTTGTTCGATTATTTTTATTGAAAGATTAGATAAATATTGTAAAATAAATATATAAACAAAAGGGAGGGTAACATTTTGAAATTTCACACAGAAATAATAGATAAAATTTTAATATTACATTTATTTGGAGATTTTGACCATAGTAATTCCGAAGTAATTAAGAATCGTGTACGAAAAGAATTAAATGTTAATAATTGTAATAGTTTAATCATAGACTTTTCTATGGTTGACTTTATGGATAGTTCTGCTATAGGTATGTTAATAGGCAGATATAAAGATATAACTTTACTTGGCGGTAAAATTGCTGTCTGTGGAATAAAAGGAAATCTTGAAAGAATATATACATTATCTGGTCTTTATAAAATAATCGAAAATAAGGACACAATTGAAAAAGCCATAGAATACATTAATGGAGGATGTACATATGAACAAAGTAAAAATTGAATTTGATGCTATACCACAAAATGAAGCCTTTGCAAGAATGGCTATATCAGGGTTTATATTGTATCTTGACCCTACAATTAATGATATGGCTGATATTAAAACTGCCGTATCTGAAGCAGTTACTAATTCTATAATTCATGGCTATGACAACAAGGGTGGCAAAATATTTTTAAACGCAGAGGTAGAAGAAAAAAAATTACGAATAGAAATAACCGATAAGGGTAGTGGAATAGACAACATAGACAAGGCAAGAAAGCCTTTATACACAACAAAACCACATGAAGAACGCTCTGGTCTTGGTTTTACCGTTATGGAAGCTTTTATGGATTATTTAGAAGTTATTTCTGAGGTTGGAGAAGGGACAACCATAATAATGGAAAAGCAATTATAGGTGTAAATTTATGGACGAAATAATTTCTTTAATAAAAAAAGCCCAATCTGGAGATAAAAAAGCATACGAGATTATTCTTGAAAAAAACAAAGGATTGATATGGAATATAGTAAATAAATTTATCAACAGGGGAACAGATAAGGATGATTTATTTCAACTAGGTTCTATTGGTCTAATAAAATGTATCAAAAATTTTGATTTGACTTATGATGTAAAATTTTCAACTTATGCTGTCCCAATGATATATGGAGAAATCAGAAGATTTTTAAGAGACGATGGAATAATAAAAGTAAGTAGAACTCTAAAAGAAATTTCTGCCAAAGCTAATAAGGAAAGAGAAAACTATATAAAGTTTCATAATATAGAACCAGATATAAAAACATTGGCTAAATTAATAAATGTTAGTGTTGAAGAATTGGTTTCCGCATTAGACTCAAACAGAATTGTCGAATCAATAGACAACGAAGATACTTCCGAAAATAATTTTTCTATTAAAGATAGAATTTCATCGAACATAAACGAAAGTGACTTAATAATTAACAAAATTGATTTAACAACCACCTTACAAAAATTATCTACAGAAGATAGAAAAATAATACAATTGCGATATTTTCAAGATAAAACCCAGACACAAGTAGCTAAATTAATGGGAATTTCACAAGTACAAGTATCAAGATTAGAAAAAAAAATATTATTAAAAATGAAAAAACTTTTGGCAGGTTAGTATAAATTCGAATATTTTGATAAAAATAGTATTGTGCAAATAAAGTACAATACTATTTTTATATGGTGGTAATTATGGATATATATATTAAACCTGAAAAAAAAATTATTACATCTAAAACTGGAAAAGTTAAAATTAAAGATATTGCAAAAGTCTATGTAGAAGAGCCTTCTCTTTTAAAACATATTAATAATCTAACTGTATTAAATATTAAAGAGAATGAAAATAAATGTTATCTAATTACTGTTATAGATATTATTAATATTATAAATAATAGTGCAAAAGGCAGTACTATATCAAATGTAGGCGAAATTGATACAGTTGTTGAATATCGAAAAAATTTAGAACAAAACAATTATTGGAAATGGACAAAAATCATAGGTATTATAATAATTTTATTTTCAGGTTCGGCTACTGCAATAATGAGTTTTCATTCTGATGTACAAATGGCAGCTGTATTTGAAAATTATTATTATATTTTTTTCAAAAAAAAGATAGAAAATCCTATAATTATTAATCTCCCTTATTCAATAGGTATAGCTGTTGGTATTATAGTCTTCTTTAACCATTTTTGTGGCAAAAAAATTACAAGTGATCCAACTCCTATAGAAGTTGAAATGACTGAATATGAAAAACAAATAGAGGATAATATAATTGATACTTTGTCAACAGAAAGGGGCAAAAAAAATGGCAATAGCTAAATATATTGTCTTTTCTCTGCTAGGTTTTGGTGGAGGAATTGTAATATCCGGAGCGGTTTTTGCTTTCATTGCTATTATAGGTGTTGTTCCAAGACTTACCCAAAAATCTCATACAGAAAAATATATTAAGCTGTATGAGGAAGCCATAATATGGGGTGGTATCTTAGGTGCATCTTGTCTTGCATTTGATTTTTATTTTCCAATTGGAATAATTGGCACAATAATGTTTTCGCTGGCTATCGGTATATTTTATGGTATTATAGCTGTTTCTCTCGCTGAAGTTTTAAATGTACTCCCTATAATACACCGTAGATTTAACTTAAATAAGGGGTTACAATACTTTTTGTTATCCTTAGCACTAGGAAAAGCATTTGGATCAATATTATATTATACAATATTCGGATTTTATAGAAAGTAGGAATGTATCTATGACAAAAATTGTTTCTAATAATGAATATTCTAAGATGGTACAAAAAGCATCTCCTAATAGTCCTATTATTACTAATTGTATTAAAGCTTTTTTTGTAGGAGGCTTAATATGTGACTTAGGTCAGTTTTTTATTAATACCTTTAAAAGTTTAGGCTGTACAATAGAACAATCTAACTCCTACACATCTATAATACTAATTTTTATAGCTTCACTTTTAACGGGTTTAGGATTATATAGCAAAATAGGAAAATTTGCTGGTGCTGGTTCTATTGTACCAATTACAGGCTTTTCTAATTCCGTTACAGCTCCAGCAATAGAATTTAAAAAAGAAGGATTAATTCTAGGTTTAGGGGCCAAAATATTTATAATAGCTGGGCCTGTTATCTTATATGGGATATTATCATCTATGGTTGTAGGCATTTTTTATTATATATTTAAGTAAGGGGAGAATTATGGCAAAACATATCGGAAAACAATCTATATTGTTTGAAAAAAATATTTCTATAAAAGAAACTTCTTCTATTGTAGGAAAAAAAGAAGCTGAAGGTCCTTTATCGGATTTCTTCGATATTGTTGTTGAAGACTCAATGTTTGGTCAAGATAGTTGGGAAAAAGCTGAAAGTGAATTTGTTAATACCAATGTTAAAAATTTAATAGAAAAAGCTCATTTATCAAACGATAAAATAGATTATATTGTAACTGGAGATTTATTAAACCAATGTTGTGGTTCAACTTTTGGAGTTAAAAATTTTAATATTCCTTTATTTAGTATTTTTGGAGCTTGCTCTACAATAGGCGAAGCATTAAGTCTTGGTGCAATATTAATAGAAAGTGGTGGAGCAAATAATATAATTGCAGGGGCTTCTAGTCATTTTTGTTCAGCCGAAAAGCAATTTCGTTTTCCTATAGGGTTGGGTAATCAACGACCTCAAACATCTACATGGACTGTTACTGGTCATGGAGGTGTAATACTTTCTAATAGTAATGACGGTCCATACATTAAAGGAATTACAACAGGAAAAATTATAGATTATGGAATTACTGATGCAAACAACATGGGTGCAGCTATGGCTCCTGCTGCAGCAGATTTAATATTAAATAATTTACAAGATTTAAATATTCAACCCACATATTATGATTTAATAATTACAGGGGATTTAGGATATGTTGGTAGTGATTTATTAAAAAAACTATTAAAAAAAGAGGGTTATGATATAAATAATCAACACATTGATTGTGGCATAGAAATTTATGATAAGGAAAATCAAGATACCCACTCAGGCGGTAGTGGATGTGCATGCTCTGCTGTAACATTTTGCAGCAAAATATTTCGTCAATTAAAAAATAAGGAAGTAAATAGATTATTGTTTATTCCTACAGGTGCATTAATGAGTCCTACAAGTCTTCAGCAAGGAGAAAATATTGCTGGTATTGCCCATGGGGTTATTATTGAAAATTGAGGTGAATTTTATGGATTATATAAAAGCCTTTTTGGTTGGAGGAATAATATGTGTAATAGGTCAAGTTTTAATAGATAAAACTAAACTTACATCAGCAAGAATACTAGTTCTTTTTGTTGTTTTAGGCTGTATTCTTGGTGGAATTGGTATATATCCTAAAATAGTTGATTTTGCAGGAGCTGGTGCTACAATACCTCTCTTAGGATTTGGTAATAATCTTGCAAAAGGCGTTATAAACGAGGTTAATAATGTTGGATTTATAGGTATATTTTCTGGCGGAATAAAATCTGCTGCAACGGGTGTAACAGCCTCTATTGCTTTCGCTTTTATTATGGCTCTAATTTTTAATCCGAAAGAAAAATAAATTTTATTAGTATATATTGACATAGCCTTAATAAATGTGTATCATAACAAGGTTATATTTTTATTTAAGGAGGTTTTTTTATGAGCTTTATAGAACTATTTTTAATTGCTGTAAGTTTAGCTATGGATGCTTTTGCCGTTTCTGTAAGTAACGGCCTTATATTACCTAATGTAAAAAAGAGAAATGCTGTTACATTTGGTCTGTACTTTGGTTTATTTCAGTTTTTTATGCCTATAATAGGTTATTTTTTAGGTAATAAGCTTACCAAATATGTACAGCAATTCGACCATTGGATAGCTTTTATATTACTAGGTATAATTGGTTTTAATATGATAAAAGAATCTTTTTCCGAAGACGAAGAAGATGTACCTAAAGAGAAGGAAATATTAAAAGTAAAGAATATGACTATGCTTGCTATTGCAACAAGTATTGATGCTCTTGCTGTAGGTGTTACTTTTGCTTTTATAGGTAATATGAACATAGTATTCGCCTGTTCAGTTATAGGTATTGTGGCTTTTATTCTTTCATATGCAGGTCTAATGATAGGCAAAAAAATAGGCCCATTTTTTAAAACATACGCTGAAAGAATTGGTGGTCTAGTTCTTGTTGGTATGGGCATAAAAATATTAGTACAACATATATTTTTTGGTGGTTGATACATAAAACGGCTTTTTTAAGTCGTTTTTTTGTTTATTATTTAATAATAATATTTTAGTTTAAGAAAAGGAATCTGTACTATAAAATAAAAATATTATATATATAAGCTAGTTAAAAAGACTTTTTTGGAAAGGAGTAATTTATTGAGCATTCGTGAACTTAGAGAAGATTTAGAAATTAATATATTGAGTCCTTTTGCGTCTAAAAGCAAATATTCTTTAGGAAGAAAAACAGATGAAAAACCATGTGATATAAGAACATGTTTTCAAAGAGATAGGGATAGAATAGTCCATTCTAAGGCATTCCGTAGGTTAATGCATAAAACACAGGTTTTTATATCTCCTGAGGGCGACCATTATAGGACAAGATTAACACATACAATGGAAGTTGCTCAAATTGCACGAACTATTGCTAGAGCTTTAAACTTAAACGAAGATTTAACTGAAGCTATTGCACTAGGGCATGATTTAGGGCACACTCCTTTTGGGCACTTAGGAGAATCTGATTTAAACAATGTGGTATGTGGTGGCTTTAGACATAACGAACAAAGCGTAAGAGTTGTTGATATTATTGAAAAAACTGGAAAAGGATTGAATTTAACAAAAGAAGTTATTGATGGAATATTAAACCATAGAGGCAAAGGAAATCCAAAAACTTTAGAGGGTAAAATTGTTCAAATATCTGACAAAATTGCATATGTAAATCATGATATTGATGATGCTATTCGTTCTGGTATATTGAAAGAAAACGATTTACCTAAACAACATACCAAAATTCTAGGCAATTCTTCACATAATAGAATAGACTTTCTAATTAAAAACATAATTTTTAATAGTTATGAAAAAAATGACATTATAATATCATCTGATGCAAAAGACGCTTTATACGGTCTTAGGCAATTTTTGTTTGAAAATGTTTATTTTTCAAATAATTTAGTAATAGAAAGAGAAAAATATAGCAATATACTTAGCAAAATGTATGAATTCTACATGTCTGATTTTTCAAAAATCCCGCAAGAATTTATGAATATATATATCAACTATGATATTTCTAATAAAAAAAGCACTATTATATGCGATTATATTGCTGGTATGACTGATAGATTTGCAATAACGACATATAATAATTTATTTTTAAAATAATTTTTATTAAAAGCAAGGATATTTTTATAAAATGTCGAAGATTAATTAAGTTGAAGATATGCGAAAAGAGGTGTAAAAATGTACTATCCTGACGAGGTTATTGATGATATTGTTTCTGGTAACGATATCGTTGATGTTATTGGAAGCTATGTCCAGTTAAAAAAACAAAGTTCGGATTATATATGCCTTTGTCCTTTTCATAGAGAAAAGTCACCTTCTTTTCATATTAACCAAGCAAAACAGCTTTTTCATTGTTTTGGCTGTAATGCTGGAGGTAATGTAATAGGCTTTATCATGCAATATGAAAACCTAAGTTTTCCAGATGCTGTTAAATTTTTAGCGGATAGAATAGGGTATAGCTTACCTGAAAATGGATATTCCAAAGTTTCAGCTGAAAGACAGCAATTGAAACGAGAGCTTTATGATATTCATAAAGTTGCTGCAAGGTTTTATTATGAACAATTACAAACAGATAATGCTCATAATGCCGTAGAGTATCTAAATCTAAGACAACTTTCTCCAAGGACAAGGAAAATTTTTGGACTTGGATATGCCCCTATAAATAAGGATGCCCTATACAAAACTCTTGTAGAGGCAGGTTTTTCAGAATCTGCTATTTTAAAAAGTGGTTTGGTCTACAAAAACGATAACGGCAGTTATTATGAAAAATTTTATAATAGACTTATGTTTCCAATTATTGATGTTTACGGAAATATTATAGGTTTTGGTGGTCGTGTTTTAGGCGATGGTATGCCTAAATATCTCAATTCTCCTGAAACTGAAATTTTTTCAAAAAGTAAAAATCTATATAATCTGAATTTAGCTAAAAAAAGTAATAACCGAGAGCTAATATTGGTTGAAGGTTATATGGATGCAATAACGATCTATCAAGCTGGTTTTACGAATGTTGTTGCATCTCTAGGTACGGCATTTAATGAAAATCATGCTCGTGTATTAAAATCATACGCTGATAGTGCTGTATTGTTATTTGATAGTGATGAGGCAGGTGTTAAAGCTGTTCTACGCGCTATTCCCGTTTTAAAAAACGCTGGATTAAAAGTAAAGGTTCTTCAAGTAACAGATGCTAAAGACCCTGATGAATATATTAAAAAATTTGGTCCATCTGCCTTTGGAGAATTATTAAAAACAGCTAAAAGTCACATTTTATTTGAAGCCGAACAAATACAGAAAAAATATGACCTTACACTATTGGAAGATAAAATTGCATTTACGAATGAGATTGCCAGTTTATTATCTAGTGTTGAAAATTCTATTGAAAAAGACGCTTATTTAAAAGAAGTTTCAAGAATAACTCAAATCGATGTATCTGCAATTCAAGAACAAATCAATTCCATTAACGGTATGTCTGAAAAAACTGTAGAATATTCAAATATCAATAAAAGAATTTCAGATAATGGTGTTGATTTAGCTAGAAGGGGCATAATAAATCTTATAGTTTCTAATAAAGCTATATATGAAGCAATTAAAGATAAATTGTTGCCAAAAGAACTTGTAGAGCCTATTTATATAAAAGTTTTGGAAATAATCTATAATTTATACAAGGAAAATAAGCCTGTTTTGCCGAATAGTATAGTAAGTAACTTTGAAACAGTTGAAGAACAAAACAATGTATCTAAAATTTTTGTATTGGAAACAAATTTTTCTATTGAAGAAAGTGAGAAAGCTTTAAATGACCAAATCAAAAAAGTCAAAGAAGCTTATTATAACAAACTAATAAGCGAAAGTATGGACAGTCCAGATATTTTAGAAATGATAAAAGAAAAGCGAAATATCTCAAAGTTGTATATATCGCTTTCAGATGGTTAAACTATAAAACATACGAGGAAGGAAGGATAGCGTGAAATCCACAGATGAGGCAGTATTTGCTGCTAAAATGAAAGGTCTCATGGCACTTGCAAAAAAGAAAAAGAGAATACTTGACAATAAGGATATCGAGGAACAACTTTCTGATATCGAGTTAGACCAGGAACAAATTGATAAGGTATATGATTACCTTGAATCTCAAGGAATAGATGTAGTATCTAATATTGAGCTTGAAGAAGAAAACCCTGAAGATAAAGAACTTGATTTAACTATTGCAGAAAATAGCATTAATATTGATGACCATGTAAGAATGTATTTAAAGGAAATTGGTAAAGTAGCTCTCCTCTCTGGCGACGAAGAAATTGAACTTGCTAAGAGAATTGAAAATGGAGATGAAGAAGCCAAAAGACGCCTTGCAGAAGCTAACTTGAGATTGGTTGTAAGTATAGCTAAGAAATATGTTGGCCGTGGTATGTTATTTTTAGATTTAATTCAGGAAGGTAATTTAGGTCTCTTAAAAGCTGTTGAAAAATTTGATTATCGCAAAGGCTATAAGTTTAGTACCTATGCTACATGGTGGATTAGACAGGCTATTACGAGAGCTATTGCAGACCAAGCTCGAACAATAAGAATTCCAGTTCATATGGTTGAAACTATTAATAAACTTATTAGAGTTTCTCGTCAGTTACTTCAGGAATTAGGTCGTGAACCTACAGATGATGAATTAGCTGCAGAAATGCAAATGCCAGTGGAAAAAGTAAGAGAAACAAGAAAAATCGCTCAAGAGCCAGTTTCTCTTGAAACTCCTATAGGCGAAGAAGAAGATAGTCACTTAGGAGATTTTATCCCTGATGATGATATACCTGCACCAGCTGATGCTGCTGCATTTTCATTATTAAAAGAACAATTAAACGAAGTTCTCAATACTTTAAATGAGAGAGAAAGAGATGTTCTTAGATTAAGATTTGGTCTTGTAGACGGAAAAGCAAGAACTTTAGAAGAAGTAGGTTCTCAATTCAATGTTACTAGAGAAAGAATTCGCCAGATTGAGGCGAAGGCATTAAGGAAGCTTCGTCATCCAAGTCGTAGTAAGAAGCTCAAAGATTATTTATAAAATGTTATGGCTGCCCTGAATCGGGCAGCTTTTTTAAACATAGGAGGGTTATTTTTTGTTATCTAATAGATTAAAGAATGTAGTCTCAGAAGTTAATAAAGGAAATTTAATTGCCGATATAGGTACTGACCACGGTTATGTCCCTATTTACTTAGTTAAAAATTCAATAGCACAAAAGGCCATTGCAGCTGATATTAGTAAAGGCTCTTGTGATAAGGCTCAAACTAACATAACTTTATATGGATTAAATGATAAAATAGATGTTAGATGTGGCAATGGACTAGAAATAATAAAAGATACTGAAATTGTAGATACTATAATTATATCTGGAATGGGTGGATTGCTTACTATAGATGTTTTAGAATCTAATAAAAAAGCTGTAAATAACGCAAAACAGCTAATATTACAACCTCAAAGAGATATAGAAAAGGTAAGGGCATATTTACATAATATTAATTATAAAATAATAAACGAAGAAATGCTTATAGAAGCTGGAAAATATTATACAATAATTAACGCTATAAAAGGTATCGATGAAGAATATTCAGAAATAGAATATTACTTTGGTAAATTTTTATTAAACAAAAAATCAGCAGTATTAAAACAATTTATAGACCACGAATATAAAAAGATAAATATTGTGTTAGAAAATATATCCAGTAATGCAATTGAAAATGCTGATGAAAGAATAGCTCAACTTAAACACTTAAAAGCACTATATGAGGAGGGATTAAAATGTCTGTAAAATGCCATGAAATAATATCAGCTATGGAAACTCTCGCTCCACCAAAATTAGCCGAAAATTGGGATAATGTTGGGCTTATGCTCGGCAGTCAAAATAGTGATATAAATAAAATTCTTTTCGCTTTAGATTGTAATGAAGCCGTAATCAATGAAGCAATTGAGATTGGTGCAAATATGATAATCACTCATCACCCATTTATTTTTAAACCAATCAAAACATTAGACTTTGAATCTCCTATCGGGAAAAGAATAAAAAAAGCAATAGTAAATAATATTAATATATATTCTGCTCACACCAATTTGGATATTGCCGAAGGTGGTACTAACTCTACATTAAGTAATCTCTTGGAATTAAATAATGTCACAGGTTTGTTTCAGACAGGAGAAACCTCATTTTTAGGTAAAATAGGTTACCTAAAACAAGAAATGACTTTAAATGAATTAGCTAATTTTGTAAAAGAAAAACTAAACTTAAACCATTTAGTTATATCAGGTAATAAGTCTACTAAAATAAAAAAAGTTGGCCTTTGTACTGGAAAAGGAACCGATACAGATTTTATGCAGATTGCTAAAAATAATGATTGCCAGTGCTATATAACTGGAGATTTAGGCTATCATGATGCACAATACGCTCAAGACATTGGATTGTGTGTTATAGATGGAACTCATTATTTTACAGAAGTAATAATAGTTCCTGTATTATGTGAATATATTAAAAATAAAATACCTAATGTAGAATGTGTATGTTCAAAAATTAATGGTCAAACATTAGATATTTTGTAAAATATTAGGGGGGATTTTTATGGATTTACATAAGGTTCATATAGTAAATTGCAATCAAGATATTGAAGTCGAAGATGGAACTACTTTACTTGAATTAAGTAAAGATTACTCCGACATTTTCGAAAGCCCAATATTGGTTGCATCTGTAAATCATAATCTTTGTGACTTAAATTATAAAATTTGTTCCAATTCATATATAGAATTTTATGATATTGACTCAAATTATGGATTTAGAACATATCAGAGTAGCTGTATGTTTATATTGGTTGCTGCCATTCATAAACTTTATGGAGATAAAGTATCTTGTTGGGTTGAACATTCTATAAACTATAATTTCTATTGCACTTTAAACGGACTTGAAGTAACCGAAGAAAATTTATATAAAATAAAGAAATGTATGCTAGATATTATAAAAAAAGACTATGAAATTGAAAGTTGTTCATTTCCCATAGAAGATTGTTTTGAAATATTTAAAGAAAATAATCTTATTAACAGACTACAATCACTTAAATTTGTTGAATCTGGCATTATAAACTTATATAAATTAAAAGACTTTTATGATTTCTTTAATGATAAAATTGTACCATCTACATCGTACATTAAAAAATTTGATTTAAAAAAATTTGAAAATGGATTTCTGCTTATATTTGCAAATAAAGAAGATTCAAATAAGCTTAATGAAATAAAAAAATATCCCAAATTAACAACTGTTTTTAATGAATATGAGGAATGGTCACGAATTTTAAAAGTATCTGCATTACCTAGCCTGAACAAGTTAATTTGTTCAGGGAAGACAAAGGATATAATTTTTACCGCTGAAGCTCTTCATGAAAAAAAGATTGCTGAAATAGCAGATAAAATAAACAAACAAAATAAAAAAATTGTTCTTATAGCGGGACCATCTTCATCAGGGAAAACAACTTTTGCCAAAAGATTAGCTATACAACTCATAGCAACAGGTAAAATGCCTCAAGTAATATCATTGGATGATTACTATAAAAATAGGGATGATGTTCCTGAAGATAGCAATGGTAGAAAGAACTTTGAAAATCTTTCTTCTCTTGATATCGAACAATTTAACAAAGACATGCTTAACTTGTTAAAATATAGACCTGTTAATACTCCTTTATATGATATGGTAACAGGATTAAGGAAAGTTGAATCCAAAAAAATTCAATTAGAGGATAATTCTGTATTAATAGTAGAAGGAATACATGGCATAAACGAGCAATTAACTGTAGATATTCAAAAAGAGAATAAATTTAAGATTTATATTAGTGCCTTAACACAGCTAAATATAGACGAACATAATCGAATAGCAACTACTGACAATAGATTAATTAGGCGTTTAGTTAGAGATCATTATTTTAGAGGATTTGACTTGCGTACAACAATAAATATGTGGCCTGATGTGCTAGCTGGAGAAAGAGAAAATATATTTCCATACCAAGAACAGGCAGATGCTATGTTTAATTCAGCCTTAGTTTATGAGCTTAGTGTTTTAAAATTAATGGTTGAACCTTTATTGTTTAATATAGATAGAAGTGATTCAACATATCTGGAGGCCAGAAGGTTATTAAATTTATTAAATAGTTTTATTGCTATTCCTGAAACTGATGTTCCAAGTAACTCTATTTTAAGAGAATTTATAGGGCATAGTTGTTTTTATTAAAAACAAGCTCTCGTATTTTATTTTTATACGAGAGCTTAATATTTTTATAAATTATCGAAAAGATTTGCCATTTCTATTGCTGTAACAGCTGCGTCATATCCTTTATTTCCAGCCTTAGTTCCAGCTCTCTCAATAGCTTGTTCAATATTATCAGTAGTAACAACTCCAAATATAACAGGTACTTCTGTACTCATACCTGCGGTTGCAATTCCCTTTGACACTTCAGCACAAACATAGTCGTAGTGAGATGTTGAGCCTTTTATTACTGCACCAAGGCAAATAACCGCATCGTATTTATTACTTTTCGCCATTTTTTGAGCAACTAATGGTATTTCAAATGCTCCAGGAACCCAAGCTACGGATATATCATCATCGGCAACTCCATGTCTAACAAGGGCATCTTTAGCACCACTTAAAAGTTTAGATGTTATAAATTCATTAAATCTTGATACAACTATTCCAAATTTTTTACCATTACTAACTAATTTTCCTTCATATACTTTCATTTTTAAGCCTCCAATTTTAAAATATGTCCCATTTTTACTTTTTTTGTTTCCATATAGAAATCCGCCTCTGATGAATGCTCTACTTCTATAGGAATACGCTTATTTACTATTATTCCAGCTTCTTGAATTTTTTCAATTTTATCTGGATTATTAGTCATTAAATTAATAGATTTTACTCCTAAATCTTGTAAAATCTGTCCTGCACAATTATATTTTCGCAAATCTTCCGGAAAACCTAATGCAAGATTTGCTTCTACTGTATCCATACCATTTCGTTGTAATTCATAAGCCTTTAATTTATTTATTAAACCAATTCCTCTACCTTCTTGTTCCATATATAACAGAACACCTCTTTTTTCTTTTGCTATATTTTTCAAAGCAAAATCCAATTGCTGACCGCAATCACACTTTAAAGAACCTAATGTATCTCCTGTAAGACATTGTGAATGAATTCTTGCTAAAACTGGTTCTCCATCATTTATATTTCCCATATATAAAGCTATATGCTCTTTACCAGTTTCTTTATCATAATATCCTGAAACATCAAATGTACCATATTTGGTTGGTAATTTTGTAGTTATAGCTTTTTCAATAACCTTTACATTATTTTCAATATATTCTATAAGACTTTCAATAGTTACAATTTTCAAATCATTTTGTTTCGCAATTTTCATTAACTCTGGCGTTCTTGCCATATGTCCATCTTCAGACATAATTTCACAACATATACCAATTTCTTCAAGCCCAGCAAGTTTCATAAAATCAACTGTAGCCTCAGTATGACCATTTCTTTCTAATACGCCCATCGGCTTTGAAATAAGAGGGAAAACATGCCCAGGTCTTCTAAAATCACTTGGTTTTGAATTTTTATCAGCCATTTTATTTACAGTAAATGCTCTTTCAAAAGCAGATATTCCGGTTGTTGTATCCACATGGTCAACACTTACTGTAAAAGCTGTTTCATGGTTGTCAGTATTATTAGCTACCATAGGTTCTAGTCCAAGCCTTTCAGCTATCTTTTCTGAAATAGGTGTACAAATAAGTCCTTTACCATATGTAGCAATAAAATTCATTATTTCGCCTGTAACCTTTTCACCAGAAACAATAAAATCTCCTTCATTTTCTCTGTCCTCATCATCTACTACTATTATCATTTTACCATTTTTAATATCTTCAATCGCTTCTGGAATAGTATTAAAACTATACATCATAACTACCTCCTAAAATCCATTTTTTATTAAAAATTCCTCTGTTATTTTACTTTCTTTTTTCTGTGGTTTATATAATTTTTCTATATATTTGCCAATTATATCGTTTTCTAAATTTACTTTATCCCCAATATTTTTAGATAAAAGTGTAGTATTTTCTTGCGTGTGTGGTATCACTGATACTTTAAAAACTTCTTCATCAATATAAGCAACTGTCAAACTTATGCCGTCAATAGCTATAGAACCTTTTTCAACAATATAGTTTAATATTTTATTATCAGCAGATATGCTATACCAAATAGAAATTCCGTCTTTTTTAATTTCTCTAATTATTCCAGTACCATCTATATGTCCACTAACAATATGTCCACCAAATCTCCCATTTGCAGACATTGCTCTTTCAAGATTTACTAAATCACCTTTTTTCATAGAGCCTAAATAAGTTTTATTCAAGGTTTCATTCATAACATCTACAGTAATTGAATCAGTATTAAATTCTGTAACTGTAAGGCAAACACCGTTTACAGCAATACTATCTCCTAAACTTACATCTAACAAAATCTTTTTACATTTTATCTTCAATTTATTTCCTGGATTAATAATGCTTCCAATTTCTTCGATTATTCCTGTAAACATTTAATTCCTCCATACACCAATATATCTTCATCAAAAAAAGTTACATTCGGTTTATCTAACTTTATTGCATCTTTCATATTTGCAAAACCAGTTCCTTCAATAGATGTTTTAGCATTTTTACCACCAATAAATTTAGGAGAGATAAAGGTTAGGGCATAGTCAACTATGCCAGCTTTTAGTGCTGAGTAGTTTAAAGTTCCTCCACCCTCAAGCAAAATACTATCAATTTTCATTTTTCCTAACTTATCCATTAAATTTTTCAAATCAACCTGGTCATCCACGCTATCACATTGAAGTATTTCTACGCCTTTTTTCTCCAAAATTTTAGCTTTATTTAGGTCTTTTATATTAGTAGTAGCTATTATACATCTATCATTACCTGTAATTTGAAGCACATTAGCATCTATTGGGATTCTCAATTTTGAATCCACAATAATTCTAATAGGGTTTACACCGTCTTTTTTTCTACATGTTAAGCGAGGATTATCAATTAAAACTGTATTAATTCCCACCATTATAGCTTTTAAATTGTGACGCAATTCTTGACAAAACAATCGGGATTTTTCATTAGATACCCATTGTGCATCTCCTGTATAACTAGCAATTTTCCCATCTAATGTAATTGCCGATTTCATAACAACAAAAGGGGTATTGTTTGTAATATACTTAAAGAAAATAGGATTAATATTCTTACATTCTTCTTCCATAACTCCAACTTCTACTTCTATGCCAGCATCTCTAAGCATTTTAACTCCATTACCTGAAACAAGTGGATTAGGGTCTAAGCATCCAACATATACCTTTTTTACATTATGTTCAATCAAAGCCTTTGCACAAGGTGGCGTTTTACCATAATGAGAACAAGGTTCAAGAGTTACATAAACCTCACTACCTTCTATACTTTCAGTTGCTGAATTGATAGCATTGACTTCACTATGTGCATCTCCATACTTTTTATGCCAACCTTTTCCTATAATTCTATTATTTTTTACAATAACACATCCTACCATTGGGTTAGGGCTTACATATCCTACTCCTTTTTTTGCTAGTTTAATCGCTTCTTCCATATAGTTTAACAATATACTCACCCCTTAAAATATTATTTTTACAATAAAAAAGGTACCCTAAAACTTCAGGGTACCTAAACAAATGCAATCATATAAAAAATCACGCAAAAAAATCTTCTTTCATCCAGACTTTACTGTCGGCTTCGGAATTACACCGAATCATGCCTTTTACGGCTCGTGGGCTTTACCACCGGTATGGAATTACACCAATCCCTGAAGAAAATATTTAATTTTTATAACCATAGTATAGCACTATTTTTTTATTTGTCAACATAAATTTTTTAAAAATTCATATGACTTAATTTCTTTTCCAAAATTTGTATATACAAGAAAATATCCTATACGACCTAATTCTTTTAAATATTTAGAGGTTAAATTATAGTTAAATACACTATCTATACTTGTCATTTCTATGTATATCATAGCCTCTATTGTAGGGGAAGAAATTTTAACAAAAGGTACTTCCTTTTTTAAGCATTTTTCACATAAAAGACCTTCAGCACATATATACTTTGTGTCCTGTTTTCCACAATATACACAATTTTTTAGACTTGGAAAAAAGCCAAGAAAACTAATTAATTTTAAAACAAATGTCGATGATATAAGTTCTTTATTTTCTGTTTTAACTAACTTTTGTAATGATTTCAATAATAGTAACAGTAATAGATTTTCTGAAATTCCGTTAGGCACAGACTTATCTATTATTTCTAAAAAATAAGTCCCATAAGCTAATGTAAAAATATCATTCCTTAATCCATAAAAATTCTCAATAATATCAACTGAATCAAGGTAGTATTTACCTCTACTTTCTTTAACTATAAAATCTCCATAAGTAAATAGGGCAGTACCTGCTAAAAATTTACTTTTTAATTTTCTAGCCCCTTTAGCAAATACAGAAACTTTCCCAATATCTTTAGCAAAAATAATAATATATTTATCTGAATCACCAGAAAAAGTTTCTTTTATTACTATACCTCTAATAGTGCTTATTGTCATTACATTTATCCTTTTTTAACTCATTAAAATCTTTATATGCAAGAAAAGCATTTATATCTCCACTTTTTTCAAATATATTCCAAAATAATGTATCCACAATATCAACTCCTTGATACTTATGGTTACCTTTAAAATAATAAATATTCTGTCACAAATTTGGGAAATGTATTAATTTTTGCATATCATAATTAATATATAGTACTTTTAAATTTATAAAATTTTATATTTGTTTAGAATCATAACCAAAATTCTTTAACAGAAAATTGTTATCACGCCATCCTTTTTTTACTTTAATCCAAAGTTGTAAATTAATAGATGCGCCTAAAAATCTTTGAATATCTTTTCTGGCATTAGTGCCTATTTTTTTCAGCATAGAACCTTGTTTGCCTATTATTATACCTTTATGACTATCTCTTTCACAATAAATAGTGGCATCTATGTCGTAAATATCTTTTTCTTTTCTTTTTTTCATAGATGTAACTTCTACAGCTATACCATGGGGAATTTCTTCTTGTAATAAATATAAAGCTTTTTCTCTAATAATTTCAGACACTATTTGTTTTTCTGGCTGGTCTGTAATCATATCTTCAGGGAAATATTTTGGTCCTTCTGGTAAATATTTTTCTATATGCTTTAATAAGTCTTCTTTATTTTGTTGTTTAAGTGCAGATATAGGTATAATTTCTTTAAAATCATATACTTCTTTATAAGATGAAATAACCTTAAAGAGTTCTTCTTTATTTATAGTATCTATTTTATTAATAACTAAGAAAACGGGAGTTGTTACATTTTTTAATCTATCTAATATAGCTTTATCTGAATCCTTTATCTTTTCAAACGGTTCAATTAAGTAAAGAACTAAATCTACATCATTCATAGTAGTTTCAGCACTCTTTACCATATATTCACCCAATTTGGATTTAGCTGTATGCAATCCTGGTGTATCTATAAAAACAACTTGTGCATTATCAGTCGTTAAAATAGTCTGAATTTTATTTCTTGTTGTTTGAGGCTTACTAGATATGATAGATATTTTTTCTCCAATAAGCATATTCATAAGTGTTGATTTACCAACATTTGGTCTACCTATTAATGTAACAAATCCAGATTTAAACTTTTTCGCCATTAGTTTCTCTCCATTCAATTAATTTATCTCTTATACTTTGCATATCTTTCCATGCATCGATTTTTTTACTTTCATCTCTTAATAGGGCAGATGGATGATAAGTAGCTATTATCTCTGTTCCCTTTTTATTATACCAAATTTCCCTAGAACGAGTTATCCTAAAATCAGGACTAATTATCGCTTGTGCAGCAATTCTGCCAAGACAGACAATTATATGTGGCCTAATTAACAAAAATTGTTTTCTTAAATATTTAATACACATTTCTTGTTCTTGTGGTAGTGGGTCACGATTGTTTGGAGGTCTACATTTAACAACATTTGCGATGTATACTTCTTTCCTATCTAAGTTTATTGAATGTAACATTTTATCTAACAGTTGACCTGCAGCTCCTACAAAAGGTTCCCCTTGCATATCTTCATTATAACCCGGTCCTTCTCCAACAAACATTATATCGCTATTTTTATTTCCAACTCCAATAACAACATTATGTCTTGTTTCACTTAATTGACATCCTCTACAGTTTAAACAATCTTTTTCCAATTCTTCCCAAGTCATAAATTCACTTCCACTAAAAATCCGTATCAAAGGCATTTGGTATCATATCTTTAACAGGATAGACCCTAATTTCTTTACCATTCCCTAAAATTATTTCTCCATCCAACATAAATTCAGCCATAACTTGACGACAAATACCACATGGATAAGTAAAATCTTCGCTATCTGATGCAATAGCTATTTTTCTTATATTCTTTTTTCCTTCTGATACAGCCTTGAAAATAGCAGTTCTTTCGGCACAATTTGATGCCCCGTATGATTTATTCTCAATATTATTTCCAATAAACACCATTCCATCATCAGTAAGAAGGGCAGCTCCAACTTTAAATCCTGAATATGGAGCATAAGCATATTCTTTCGCCTTAAAAGCTATATCATATAATTTTTCATTTTCATCCATATTATCTTCTTAACCCAAGATTATTGAGTATTTCCTCCTGTTTTGCAAACATCTCTTTTTCTTCCTCTGGCACCATATGGTCATATCCTAATAAATGTAACATACTATGAGCAGTTAAAAAACCAATTTCTCTATCAATAGAATGTCCATATTCTTTGGCTTGCTCCTTAGCTCTTTCTATACTTATTATTATATCTCCTAGGTATATTTTAGAGCCATCATCAGGCAAACTTTCATTATCAAAATCAATTAACGGAAATGATAATACATCTGTTGCTCTATCAATATTTCTAAACTTATTATTAATTTTTCTAATTTCTTCGTTATCAACTATAGTAACGCTAACTTCTGTGTTATCATTAACACCTTCATATCTAAGCGCCTCTGAAATTACTTTTTCTATCAATTTATAATTGATTTCTTCATTCGTATTATTTTCAAATAAAACATCCATTTATCTAGCCTTCTTTTGTTCAAATTTTTCATATGCAGCAATAATCTTCTGTACGAGGGGATGACGCACTACATCTTTGTTTGTAAGATTACATATAGCTATATCTTCTATATTCTTTAAAATTTTAGTAGACTCTATAAGTCCAGAATTTTTTCCCCTAGGCAAATCAATCTGAGTTGTATCGCCAGTTACAACAGCCTTAGAACCATATCCTATTCTTGTAAGAAACATCTTCATCTGTTCTGGTGTAGTATTTTGAGCTTCATCTAAAACAATAAAAGAATTATCAAGTGTACGGCCTCTCATATATGCAAGAGGAGCAACTTCAATAGCTCCTTTTTCCATATTTCTCGCAAAATTTTCAGCACCCATTATTTCATACAAGGCATCGTACAATGGTCTTAAATACGGGTCTACTTTTTGTTGTAAATCTCCCGGTAAAAAGCCTAAATTTTCTCCAGCTTCAATAGCAGGTCTAGTCAAAATAATTCTATTGACTTCGTTATTTTTAAAAGCTGTAATTGCCATGGCCATTGCAAGATATGTCTTACCTGTACCTGCAGGACCTACACCAAATACAATTGTATTTTTTCGTATAGAATCAACATATTTTTTCTGTCCCAATGTTTTTGGTCTAAGTGCTCTACCATTCATTGTAAGACATATAAAATCATCATTTATATCATTTAACTGCGTTGCATTATTATCATTAGTTTCTGAAACAATATAATTTACATTTTGTTCTTCTATTATTTGTCCTGATTTTGCTAAATTTATAAGGGCATTAACAACTGTCTTTGCTTTTAATACTCCTCCTTCTTCTCCGGAGATTACAACATCATCCCCACGATTAACAATAGACACCTTATATTCATCTTCAATTTTTCTAATATTACTATCATATGTTCCAAATATACTTGATAATAATTCACTAGGAATTTGAATTTTATGTTGAATCATTTAAAGCGTTTCCTCCTAAAAATCGAACATTGTAATTTTCTACTCCTATAGACTCATTAGATATAATATATGCATATGCTGACAATATTTTATTGTTTTTTACATATTTTATTTTACAATTTAAAATATCTGAATCCAAAGGATATGTATTTATAATATAATTATATATTAATTTGCTAGCTTTATTTTCAGCTTGCTTTTCATTTAAAGTAATGTTATTTATAACATATTCTTTATATTTTGTGTTATACAGTACGAGGGGAAGATTATATCCTTCTCCCAAATTAAAAATTTTAACCTCCGTACTTTTATCATAAGAATTGGTTCTTACTTTGTCAATAAAATCTATATTAATTTTTTTGTTAAATATCTTTAAAGAATATGTGTTATAAACCTTACCTGTATATTTCTTTTCTTGAAATAAAAATGGAATATCTATTCTTTTTATTCTTTCTACCTTTCCAAATATAGTGGCTCTTGATTTAACTTGATTTGTAATTTCAATTTCTTCATTACCACTTTTAACAAGTTGACCTGAAACCAATATATCTCCCTTTGCAACTATATCGCCTTTTTTTACTTGTGGTTGCCCACTATTAGTAATAATAGATGTAATCTCACAATCAGCACTAGCAACTATGTCGCAAGGGCTATCTTTACTATTCAATTCATGACTTAGTTTTTGTTCTTCGGCCAGTTTAACAAAAACTGTCGCACCTTGAGTTCTAATATTAATCCAAGCTATATTACCAAGCTTATTTTTAAGATTGTTAGAAATATCTTTACAATTTAATTTGCTTATATTTTTTCCTAATTCTATACCTTCTTTTGAACAAGCTTGTATAATATCTGAATTAGACAATTCCTCATTTCCTGTTATATTTATCAACCAAATCATATTTGACAAAACAAATAGTATGGTAATAAAGCTAAAAAAGCCCAACAGAAAAAAATATTTTTTTAAGAGTCTACCTATTATAAGTTTTAAGCTGATTATTTTTTCTATTTTTATACCACATTTATAACCCTCATTTAATTCATATAATTTTTTTAAATCTTCAATAGGTATAATTGCCGTAGCTTTTACTCTATTTGATGTAATATCTGAGAATTTTATAAATTTTTTTACAGCTTTATTAATAAGTTTCATCTTATTAAAACCTTCGATGCTTATTATAGCATATCCACTTAAATATTTCCACAATTTATCAATAATATTAATCACTCCCACATACTATATTTTATATTTTCTACAATTCCAAAAATATAAATATATTCATCTGTTATTTCTCTAATAAACAATTCGCTACCCGATATTTCAATATTAAATTTTTTACATTTAACAATTATCTCTTTTTCAGTATAGAGTTTAATTCCTTTATGATTTTCTATTAATAATCGTAAATTCGAAATTATAGAAATTTTTGGAAAATATTCAACTACATCACTAGGCAAATCAAGATTTCTTAAAACACTGTCTATATTTACCTTCATATCTTTTCATCTCTTTCATTTTAATATAGTTTATGATTTACACTATTGAAATAGTATCATCCTTAGTATATAATGAATGAAAATAATAATATAGTATAAGAGGAGAGTGCTGGTATGTTTAAATTGCTTGAAAAATGGCTTGTTGTATATATCTTAGTTTTTACTGCTGGTTTTTCAGTATTAGGAATAGGGCTAAGTTTTGCATTCAAAGATTTTTTTTACAAACAGCAACAAAATATAATACTAAATAATGCTATAAGAATAGAAAATGTCCTTTTGGACTCATATGACGGAAAAAACTATTTTAACAACAATTTTAAAACAAAATTTAGTCTTATAGATGCATATGAAGATTCATCAATACTAGTTTTAGACACTAATAATATTATACAATGTGTATCTCAGAATGTAGATAATAAATTTATCGGGCAAAAATATACTTCTGCTATTCCTGACACAAAAAGTATGAAAAAAACAGACAATTATAAATGGATAACCAGCGATTTTTCAAATACATTTGATGGTGCTAAATATAGTATAGTATACAATATAATTATATCTAACAAAAAAATTGGCACTATTATTCTAGGATGCGATAGAGGTAGTATAAATCAAACTTTACTACAAGAATGTATTGTAATATTAATTTTTGTCTTGGTTATAAATATTGTTGGATTCTTTTTTCTTAGAATTTTTATTGATAGAGCATTAAGCCCCATACGCGAAATGAGTACAGTAACAGCAGAAATAGCAGCTGGAAACTTTAGCAAAAGAATTGAAATTGGTAATCGTATGGATGAAATTTCTATACTGGCTAGAAATCTAAACTCTATGGCAGATAGCTTGGAAGACCAAGAGCAAAAACGACATGAATTTATATCAAGTATATCTCATGATTTACGCTCGCCTTTAACTTCTATAATGGGTTATTTACAAGCTATTATTGATGGCGTTATTCCAGAAGATAAACTTCCAAAATACCTAAATATTATCTATTCTGAAACTGAAAGACTTAATAAAATGTCAAATACAATTTTAGATTTAAGTAAAAATAAATTAAATGGTGCAAAATTAAAATACTCAAGTTTTAATATCAATGAATTACTAGAATTAGTTGCATCAACATTAAAAGTTAAAGCCTTTGATAAGAATATTTCTATTGTTTTCGAAAATACAAATACACCAGTAATGGTATATGCGGATTATGAAAAAATACAAAGAGTCATATATAATTTATTAGATAATGCAATTAAATTCACAAACAAAAATGGTAAAATAATATTAAAAACGGAAGAATTAGAACAAAAAGCATACATATCCATAATAGATAACGGAATAGGTATGAAAGAAGATGAACAAGCCCGAATTTTTGATAGATTATATAAAGCAGATTCTTCTAGAGGAATGGATAAAACTGGTTCTGGTTTAGGTTTATCTATAGTTAAAGAATTTATTAAAGCTCACAACGAAGAAATTTTTGTTAAGAGTACACTTGGAAAGGGCAGTACCTTTACTTTCACTTTAAAATTATATAACAAGAACAAAAAATAATAGAATGTTATTTTAAATCATTAAAAAAGCCCCCACTTTAAATATACTAAAATGAGGGCTTTATAATTTTCAAAAAAACATTCTATACAATAAATATATATGAATTATTAAAAAAAGAAAATATATAATATAAAAATAATATTTCCTTATCTTATGCTTAAAACAAAACATTCCAAAAAAACCACCAATTGAACCTCCTAAAAAAGAGAGAGAAAAAAGGGCTGATTCCGGAATACGCCATAAATGTCTTTTTGCTTTATACTTATCTATTCCCATAACAACAAATAAAACCACATTTATAGCAATATAGTACAAAAGTAATATATTATAAATCATTAGCTTTCCCTTACAATATGTCTCCAGTCTAAATCTCCTCTATCAAGAGCAAGAAGTAGAGCTTCTGCAGTAGCAAGGTTACTAGCCAAAGGTATATTGTGTATATCACATAATCTTAAAACTGAACCTATATCTGGTTCATAATTTTTAGATGCTACGGGGTCACGCAAAAATATTACAAGGTCTATATCATTATTAGCAATCTGAGAACCTAACTGCTGTTCTCCACCTAAATGACCTGCTAAATATTTATGAACTGGCAAATTTGAAGTTTCTTCAATAAGTAAACCTGTTGTTCCTGTTGCATACAACTCATGTTTTACTAAAATATGTCTATATGCAATACACAGATTTTCCATTAATGTTTTTTTGTTATCATGTGCTACTAAAGCAATGTTCATCATATCACCTCTAAAACATAGATTTTGGTTTTTTCATTCCTACACTCAATACAATTCCAATGCAAATCATATCAACCCACATAGCACTTCCACCATAACTCATAAAAGGAAATGGCATTCCTGTATTAGGTAAAATACCTGTGGCAACACCAACATTTACAAAAGTTTGAAAGCAGAGCATTCCAGCTACTCCTCCAGCGACTAAAGCTCCAAGATTATCTTCAGAAGTCAAAGATATTTTTATACAACGGCTTATAATAACAAACATAACAGCCAATACCCCTAAGCATCCCAGAAAACCAAATTCTTCTCCTACAACAGAAAAAATAAAATCATTATGAGAGTAAGGTAAATAACTAAGCTGATTTATAGTACCATTGTATAATCCTTTTCCTCTTAACTGTCCAGAACCAATTGCCCAAATAGAATTCTTAGTCTGGTAATAATTTGATGACGATAAATCCGGATTTACCAAAGGGAGTATTCTATCTATTTGATATTCATTTAAAAATAAACTCAATATTCTGTGATGCTCACTTATTAAATCCAAATAGAAAACTATCGCCACCGGTATTATAATCAATAAAACAATTTTTATATACTTAAAACTTATTTTACCGATAAATAATTCTGTAGCTAAAATAGCCATGAGAACCAAACTAGCCGAAAGAGATGGCTGAATTTTTATTAATATTGCTGGAATAGCAGTAGCTATACACAACAAAGATAGTATACCTATATTATTAATCTTTTCTCGGAATTTGTCAATAAATTTTGCAATATAAATTATCATAAAAATTTTTGCAAACTCAGACGGCTGTAATCCAAACAACCATCTTCTAACATTTCCATCATTATTTCCTGTACCTATAAGCAATACTAATATTAATATAATTATGTTAAATACATATATAAAAATGTAGCATTTACATAAATTTTCATAGTTAATCAATGCGGCAATTATCATTAATATAATTCCTGTAGCAAACCATATCATCTGACTTATATACTCGCTTTGAGGACCATTAATATTTATTCGCGTTGCACTACCTATAATTATTATACCAAATATTGCAAGTGCAAAAACAGATAACACCAAAACATAATCACAATTTTGGAGCCTCTTTTTTATCTCCAAATCTATCACATCCTAATAGTAATTTAAAATTTCTTCAAAGGTATTGAAGCATTTATCATAGATGTATTATTTTCATTTGTAAAGTTTAAAACTACACCATATGAATCTACATCTGCATAGTTTGAAATAATATTTATAATATCATTTTTAATTTCAGCAAGTAATTCAGGTGAAAACTTAAATCTATCTTGAGTAATAATATATTTTAATCTTTTATTAGCTACATAGCCTGAGGTATTTTCTTGATTAAAATTGCTTTCAAATTTTATCATAAAAATCACCCCTTAACAAACATAGCTTTTATTGTCCCTAATAAAGTTTTCTTTTCAATAGAACCTTCACCCTCATTGCTTTCTCCTAAAATAGTTTTAACAATATTCCTATATGCTAATCCTGCCTTTGACTGCTGATTAGAGACCAATAAATCTCCTTTATTCGATGCAACTACAACATCTTCATCTTCCGGAATTATTCCTAAAATATCAACTGCCAAAATTTCATTTATATCTTCCGGTGACATCATTTCATTTCTTTTCACCATGTCTTTTCTTAGGCGATTTATAATTAATTTTGGTTTATAAAGTCCATTGGCCTCTAACATTCCAATTATTCTATCAGCATCTCTAATAGCTGAAATATCAGGAGTTGTGACAACAATTGCACTATCAGCACCAGCAATAGCATTTTTAAAACCTTGTTCTATACCAGCAGGGCAGTCGATAATTATATAATCAAATCCTTCATCCTTCAAGGTACTACACAATTTCTCCATTTGTTCTGGTGTCACAGAATTTTTATCCCTTGTTTGTGCTGCTGGAAGAAGAAATAAATTTTCATAATGCTTATCCCTTACTAGAGCCTGCTTTAAACGGCAATTTCCTTCTATTACATTTACTAAATCGTAAATAACTCTGTTTTCTAATCCCATTATTACATCTAAATTTCTAAGTCCAATATCAGCATCCAGAACTACTACTTTCCTACCAGTAGCAGCTATACCAGTTCCAATATTAGCTGCTGTCGTTGTCTTTCCAACGCCACCTTTTCCAGATGTAACCACTATTACTTCACTCATCTTTTTGCCTCCTCTAAATATGTTTACTAAATTTTTATTTTAGAATTTATGGGTATATTAACATCTTTACTATCATATAATAACATATTTTTATTTATAATAAATAGATAATCGAACACGATATTATTACATGTTTTTGCAATTAATGAAGTAATGTGTCATAACTCTTTAATTCTGGCTTATAATCTAGCTTTAAGTATTCAGATATTGCAACTTTGGCAACTTTAGGTGCAGGTCCAGTAGTCCCATTTCCAAAAGGAATAATAACACATACTGAAATCTGCGGGTCTTCTAATGGGGCAAAAGCAACAAAAGTAGTATGTTCACTTCTCTTAGAAGATTGCTGAGCTGTACCAGATTTTGCTGCAACATCGACAGGAAAATCTTTAAAGTAATTTCTCAATGTTCCTCTTGGTCCAGTTGTTACAAGAAACATACCCTTAAAAATTGCATCTAAATTTTCTTTTTTTATTTCAATCTTACTTTCAACCTTAGGTTGATATTCTTCCTCTGTTTTTCCATCATTATTAGTGATCTTATTTAAAAAATGCATAGAATATCTAGTTCCACCATTTGCTAAAGTAGCTACATATTTTGACATTAAAGCAGATGTATAATTATTGTAAGATTGTCCTATAGCCGTTCTGATAGTGTCGCCTGCAGACCACTTATAGTCACTTTCCTTCGCATCAGCATCTCTTTGTTGTGTAATATACTTTTTATATTCAGGAGATGAAATATGAGTAGGGTACTGACTCATGGAGTCATATAATTCTGAAATTTCAACGCCAGTAGGGCTATTTAGTCCAAAAGCCTCCATGTATTTATTTAATGTATTTATACCACTTAAATCACCAGCACCTTTATTCATTCTATAAGCTACTGTATAAAAGAAATAATTACAGGATACCTCTAGTGCTTCTGAAACATTTACATTTCCATGAGAACCACTTCCGCTACCAATCCAACATCTAGCATATGGTCTACCGGCATCTTTAAATGTACCTTTATCATAAATACCTGTATTGGGTGATATTATACCTTCTTGTAACCCAGCAGTAGCTGTAATCATTTTAAAAGTAGAGCCTGGAGCTCTTGGTTCACTAAAAGGTCTATTTACCATAGGAGTAGTAGGGTCATTTTGCAATTCAAGATAATATTCATTATTAAAATCATTAACAAGTTCATTATTATCATATGATGGGTATGAAACTGCAGCTAAAACTCCACCTGTTTTTACATCTGTAACAACAACTGAACCTGTACAAGGGTCCATATTTGTCATTTGAGGAGTAACTTCCCCTGACTTAATCTTTTCTAATAGAGCACTACCGCCAGACATTCTTCCGGATTTAACATCATCTATAATTCCATCTTTATTTGTAATTTGTCCTTGCTCAAATAAAGCCAAAAAGACTTGACTTTGTGAAATAGCTCCAGCTTCAAAACCTTTTAAAAATAAATCTCTTGCCTTGTCTATATCTTTTAATGAATCCTTATCTTGAGAAACAATATATTTTTTTATGCTATTCTGTACAGTACCTTCTTTTGAATTCAGAATATTTTTTATATGAACATTATCACTTTTTATCATAGACTTAAAGACATCAGTAATAGAATATCCGTATTTATCAGCACCAGAAAGTTTTGCTAATTGAGCATTTCTTAATTCAGTTTCCAAGGCATCATATATTTTTTTCTGTAATTCAGAATCAACAGTAAGATATACATTTTTACCTGCAACTGGGTCCGTACCTTCATTTTCTACAGTTCTAATTCTTCTACCAGAACTATCTACTTCTATATATTGAGAGCCGTCTTGACCATTTAATTTCAACTCATAGGCTTTTTCTATTCCATCTTTTCCTATTACATCATTCATTGTGTAATTATATTTGGAATAATCTTTTAATTCATTGTCTGTTATATTCCCAATATAACCTAAAATGTGTGCAAAATACTTTCCATATGGATAATTTCTTAGTGGTTGCATATCCACATAGACACATGGAAATGAAGATGCCTGCTCTTGTAAAGAGGTAACCGTCTTTTCTGAAAGATTATATGCTATAGTAAGCGGAATATATTTAGAATATCTCTGCTGATACAATTTGCAACGAAGTCCCAATAGTTTACTAGCTTCCAAATCTGAAAGTTTATTATCTATTTCAAACTGTTCTCTCAAAGCTTTAAAAGCTTCATCAGCAGTCAGATTTTCATCTATATTCATATCTTTTTTCCATTGTATTTCCCTTTTTTCGCTCTCATTAAATAAGAAACTATGAGGTGATTCTGCAGTTATCGGAAAATCAATTACAATCTTTTCATTATTATTCTCTAAAAGCGTAATCAAATTCTGAAGTACATCATTTAAGTTATCAACTCCTATACTAGGGTCAATGTTGACAGCATATGAAGATGTATTAGTTGCAATCTCTCTTCCATATCTATCATATATTATACCTCTAGGTGCTGATACAGTAACATTGCGAATAGCAGTGCCACTAACTTCTTTGCTATAGTAATCGCCTGATGTAATTTGTAAAGAATATAACTTAACAACTAGCATAATAAAAAGAATTGCCATAATTATATGCATAAACTTAATCCTATATGAAGTTTTATTTTTAATAGCTTCAATTATATCATACATAATAAAAACCTCTAAAACATTCTATTATTATACTTTCTTCCACGATAAGAAAGGTAATTATATATTACTCTATATAAAAGATATATTAAAATAGAAAAAATTCCATTATAAATCATAGAAGGTATAATTTTATTAACAATAAAAAAGGGTAAATTTGTTGCTCCTTTTAAAAGAATATTTAACACAAAGAAAAAAAACTCGTAACATAAAATTGCTATAATGGATGTAACAACCGGAGCAAAAAAATTATCCTTGTACAAACTTCTACACACTATACCTACAATGTACCCTATTATCGCATATAAAAAAAGATTTGACCCTATATATTGCCCATAAAAACAATCATGAAGTAGTCCACCAATTATTCCTACAAACAACCCATCACTTTCACCTTGCATAAACGCAACACATATAACAATCAGAAGCATTAAATTTGGCATCACGCCTCCTATTGCTATATGCTGAATAAATGTAGTTTGTATTATAAAGGAGAAAATCATTAATATAATGTAAGTTAAATATTTCATAATTTCCTCCTATTGATTTGTAGTTGTTGTTTCAACTAATGTTTTTTCAAAATTTTTATTAATGACCAATACATAGTCTAAATGTCTAAAGTCAACAGAAGGGCTTATAATAGCATAGTGCATTCCTGTTTTTTTATCTACTGTAAGTTTTTGAACATTACCTATAGTAATTCCCTCGGGAAAAATATTACTTAAATGAGAAGTAACTATTGTATCTCCTATAAGAATATCAGATACATCTTCTGAATATTGCATCTTACACATACCATTCTCATTCAAATCTCCAGTAATATAACCAATATTATCTCCTCTAAGAGTTTGTGAACTAACAGCATCTGAATCGTTTATTATTGAAATTACTTTTGAGTAATTATAGCCACATTCTGTAATTTTTCCAACTAAACCATCTTGGGTCATAACTACCATATTTCTATTCAAGCCACTATCAGTTCCTTTATCAATAGTAAAAGTGGAAAACCAATTGCCTGGGTCCTTTCCTATAACTTTAGCTCCAACAACTGAATAATCTTTATACTGATTTTTTATATCCAATAGGGCTTCTAGTTGTGAATTTTCATTTTCAATTAGATTCAATCTATTTAACTCAGCTCTAGTATCAAGAAGCTCTTTTTTTAAAGCATCATTTTCTGCTGATAATGATTTTACTGAACTAAAATACTTTTTCTTATCTTTAAGCCAAGAAAAGACACCAGTATTAAATGTTTGAACAGGTGCGATTAATAATCCCAATGAAGATTCAACAAAAGTAGGTGCTTTCCTATCTACAGATAGTATAGCTGTTAAAATTGAAGTCAATACTAAAAAAGTTACAACTATCTTATATTTTCCAGAAAAATTTCTCAACTAAAATTCTCCTTGTCTAAGTATTTTTGTAGATGTATTAATCTTATCAGCAATAGTTTCATCTTCAACAATCTTACCAGTACCTCTAACAACACAAGTAAGAGGGTCATCTGCAACAAACACCGGCATATGTGTTTCTATGCTAATAAGCTTATCTAATCCATCAATTAAAGCTCCACCACCTGTCAAATATATGCCTTTTTCTATTATATCAGCTGAAAGTTCAGGTGGAGTTTTTTCCAATGTTATTTTTATAGCATCTACTATTGTTTCTATAGATTCAGCCATCGCAGCCTTTACTTGGTGTGTATTAATTGTCAACTGTTTAGGTAATCCTGTGCTTAAATCTCGTCCTTTAACCTTCATTTCTTTCAATTGAGTTGTTGCATCTATATAGGCACAACTTAATTTAATCTTTATTCTCTCAGCAGTTCTTTCACCAATGGCAATATTATATTCTTTGCGTACAAAATTAATAATATTTTCATCAAAGTCATCGCCTGCAACTCTAACAGATTTACTAGCCACTATCCCTCCAAGAGAAATAACTGCGACCTCACTTGTGCCTCCACCTATATCCACAATCATACTTCCTGTTGCTTCAGCAATATTTAAGTCAGCACCTATAGCTGCTGCCATAGGCTCATCAGTAACTAAAACTTGCTTATCTTTTGCGCCAGCAGCTACAGCAGCCTCAATAACAGCTCTTTTTTCAACTTCTGTAACTCCAACAGGAACACTTATTACAACACGAGGCTTTGGTCCAAACATTGACTTTGGATAAGCTGACGAAATAAAATATTTCAACATAGCCTCTGTAACATCAAAATCAGCTATAACACCACTCTTCATAGGTTTAATTGCTGTTATATTTCCAGGAGTTCTTCCAAGCATAGCCTTAGCTTCACTACCTACAGCCAAAACTTCTCTTGTAATTGAATCCACAGCAACAACTGATGGTTCATTCATTACAATACCTTTTCCTCTAACATACACTAGGGTATTAGCTGTACCTAAGTCTATTCCTATATCTTTATTAAACATCCATTTACCTCCGTTTATTAACATTAAAAATGCTAAATTACATATAGCTCTATAATACAACTTTTTTTAGCCTTTTTCAATATATTATAATATTATTTTTTAATGACGGTCTAAGTTTTTTACCATTTTATATTAACATACCCAAAAATATTGTTTTTTACAGTTTACAAATTTAAAAATTAAATATATAATATACAGAGTTTTATGCTGGAGGATTATATTATGAAAAAGCCATTAATTGTTATTGCAGGTCCTACAGCCTGTGGAAAAAGTGCTGTATCAGTAGAACTTGCAAAAATAATAAACGGAGAAATTATTTCTGCAGATTCCATGCAAGTTTACAGAGGTATGGATATAGGTACTGCAAAAATCACTAAAGAAGAAATGGGTGGGATAAAACATTATTTAATAGACTGCCTTAATCCTGATGAAGAATTTTCTGTAGCTGTTTTTCAAACTATGGCAAAAAAAGCCATAGACGAAATTCTAGGGAAGGGCAAAATTCCTATACTTGTAGGTGGAACAGGGTTTTATATCAACGCCCTTATTAACGATAATGATTTTAGCTCTTCTAAGCGTGATTATGCTATAAGAGAAAAATTAAAAAATTTACTTGAAGAGAAAGGCGCTGAATTTATTTATAATAAATTAAAAGAATACGATCCTGAGTATGCAAGTACAGTTCATCAAAATAACACAAAAAAAGTTATTCGTGCTTTAGAATATTGCCTAGAAAATAACGAAAAATTTTCTGAATATAACAAAAGAGAGAAATTGAAAGAGCCTATTTATGATTTAAACTTTTTCGTTTTAAATATGGATAGAGAAAAACTTTATAATCGAATAGAAAAAAGAATAGATATAATGTTAAAAGATGGCTTAGTAGAAGAAGTAAAATCATTATATCCTAAATATGACGAAAATTTAGTTTCTATGAAAGGGTTAGGCTACAAAGAAATTGTATACTATCTTAAAGGGAAGTTATCTCTTGAAGAATCCATTACTTTGTTAAAAAGAGATACCCGCCATTTTGCTAAGCGACAATTAACTTGGTTTAATCATCAATGCGATGGAAACTGGATAAATGTAGATAACTTTACTTCTACACAGGAAATAGCAATTTATATAAAAAATGAAATAGCGAGGAATAAAAAATGTTAAAAGAATATATTATAAACGAATTTGGTATTAATCCAAAAGTTGCCGATATTTGTTTTGATGCCGAAAAAAAAGTTGAAAAATATTTTAAAAAAATAGATGAAATAACTGAATATAATCAATGTAAAGTTATTAAAGCTATGCAAAAAAATAGACTTTCAGAAGCTCATCTTAACGGTACAACAGGATATGGTTATAACGATATTGGGCGCGATACTTTAGAAGAAATTTATGCAGATATATTTAAGGCTGAGTCTGCCTTAGTTAGACAACAAATAATTTCAGGTACACATGCTCTTACTGTAGCTCTTTTTGGTAATTTAAAATATGGTGATGAACTTGTTTGTGTAGCAGGAGAGCCTTACGATACACTTCAAAGTGTTATAGGTGCTGTTAGAGAAGTTAAGGGGTCACTTGTAGAACATGGTGTAAAATACAAAGAAGTCCCTTTACTAAATGACGGAATTATAGATTTCAACGGAATAAAAAACACAGTTACTCCAAACACAAAGCTCGTAGAGATACAGCGTTCAAAAGGTTACGAATATAGACCTAGTTTATCAATAGAAACTGTCGAAAAAATCATAAAGATAGTTAAATCCATAAATCCGGATATAATTTGTATGGTTGATAACTGCTATTGCGAATTTGTTGATACTATTGAACCAACAGAAGTAGGTGCTGATTTAGTAGTAGGTTCTCTTATTAAAAACCTCGGTGGCGGTATAGCTCCTGTCGGTGGATACATAGTTGGTAAAGAGGAATATGTTGACAACGCTGCATTTAGACTTACATCCCCAAGTATGGGTAAAGAGGTAGGACCTAGCCTTGGTGTAACACCTAAATTAATTCAAGGACTTTTTCTTGCTCCTAGTGTTGTTAACGCAAGTCTTAGAAGTGCTGTTTTTGCCTCTCAAATCTGTTCAGATTTAGGATTTGAAGTAATGCCTAGACCAGAAGAAAAAAGGGTAGACATAGTAGAATCCATACAAATGAAAACTCCTGAAGGCGTTATTGCATTTTGTCAAGGAATACAAAAAGGCGCTGCTGTAGATAGTTTTGTAACTCCTGAACCATGGGATATGCCAGGTTATGATTGTCAGGTTATCATGGCTGCAGGTGCATTTGTTCAAGGTTCTTCAATAGAATTAAGTGCTGATGCTCCAATGAAGCCTCCTTATACTGTTTACTTACAAGGCGGTTTAACATGGGCTCATGCAAAACTTGGTATAATAATTGCAATTAATAATATGTTCGAAAAGGGCATAATAAAACTATAATTACAAATATAAATAGGCATTACTCAACATTGAATAATGCCTATTTTTTCTTTAGTTATATGCTATTTATCTGCCTTTGTTGCCATTTCTGCCTTACGCTTTTCTATAACTTTATTTTGAATATCTGCAGGAACTGCTTCGTATCTTACAAATTCTTCTGTATAAGAGCCTCTTCCCTGAGTTATACTTCTTAAATCTGTAGAATATTCTAACATTTCAGCAGCAGGGACTTCTGCCTGTATAATCTGATTATCTCCAGTCTTCTCCATTCCCAAAATTCTGCCTCTACGCTTATTTAAGTCTCCCATAATATCACCAGTATAACCGTCAGGCACAGTAACAGCTACAGAAGATATTGGTTCAAGAATAACAGGCTTAGCCTGCGAAAAAGCATCTTTAAACGCCATTGTTGTTGCCATCTTGAATGCCATTTCAGAAGAATCTACCGGATGATAAGAGCCGTCTACAAGAGTTGCTTTTATGCCAACAACAGGATATCCTGCTAAAGGACCAGACTTAATACTTTCTTGCAAACCTTTTTCTACAGCAGGAAAATATTGTTTTGGAACAGCTCCACCAAAAATTTTTTCTTCAAAAATATATGGTATAGTCTGGTCTTCAACTGGTTCAAAATCAATAACTACATCTCCAAATTGACCATGTCCACCAGATTGTTTCTTATACTTTCCTCTAGCCTGTACCTTAGTTCTTATCTTTTCTCTATATGGAACAATAGGTTTATCTAAATCTACATCTATTTTATATTTATTTTTCAATTTACTAACAAATACATCAATATGAGTATCCCCTAAACCACTTATTATAGATTGTTTTGTTTCCTTGTCCACAGTAAAATTAAGGGTCTTATCTTCTTCAAGAATTTTGTTAATTGCACTTGCTAATTTATCTTCATCACCTTTTGTCTTAGGCTTAATAGCTTTCTTCATATGAGCCTCTGGATAACTGATTTCAGGAAATTGTACAGGTCTATCTGTTGAAGCTAATGTATCACATGTACTTGTATTCTGTAACTTAGCTATCGCACCTATATCTCCGGCTCTTAACTCGTCAACTTCTAATTGTTCCTTACCCCTAAGTATATATAATTTTCCTATTTTTTCAGCTATATTTTTATTAACATTCTTAACCATAGAGTCTTTTTTCATAACCCCTGAGCAAACCTTAAAAAGGCTTAATCTTCCCACATAAGGGTCTGCAATAGTTTTGAATACAAAAGCTGATAATGGATCATTTTCATCACAATTAATTTCTACATAATCATCTGTTTTAGGATTTATAGCAGTTATTGTTGCTTTAACCTCGTTAGTAGGTGGTAAAAACTTATTTATGGAGTTCATTAATACTCTTATTCCTATTGTGTATATAGCAGCCCCACAAATAACTGGTGTAACTGTACCATCAACTATACCAATCCTCAACCCTTTATGTATTTCTTCAGGAGTCATACTCTCGTCATTAAAAAACTTTTCAATTAATTCATCATCTGTTTCCGCAACAGCCTCTTCAACCATTTTTCTCATAGTTTCAACTGAATCATCTAATCCATCAGGCATATCACATGGCTCTACAAGTCCATTCATAAACTTTCTTGCAGCTCTTCTAATAACATTTACGAACCCAACAAATTTATTATCTTCGTAAAAAGGAACCTGAAGTGGGGCAATACTCTTACCAAACACTTGTTTCATAGATTCCACAACTGTGTCTAAGTCAGCAGACTCATCATCCATACCATTAACAAAAATCATTTTTGGTATACCCATTTCTGTTGCTATTTGCCAAGCTTTTTCAGTTCCTACTTGTACACCAGCTTTTGCATCAACCACTATAAGTACTAAATCAGATACGCTAAGTGCTTGTTTAACTTCTCCAAGAAAATCGAAATAGCCAGGAGTATCAATAAAGTTAATTTTTTCCTCTAACCACTCTACAGGAATTATTGAAGAATTAATAGAAATTTTTCTTTTTATTTCTTCTGGATCATAGTCACTAACCGTATTGCCTTCTTCTACTCGTCCAAATCTCTTTGACACACCACTAACATGTAAACATGCTTCAGCAATAGTAGTTTTTCCAACTCCACTATGACCAATAATAGCAACATTTCTAATTTGATTTGCAGGATAACTTTTCATAAAAACACCACTCCTTTTGTTTATTTATCACTATTTACAAAATATAATATGTGCATACTTTGATTTAATTGCACAAACACATTCTCTTTAGTATTTATAAATTCAACAAATTTATCTTTTTTCCTTTATATTTTTTATTAATTTTTACAATAAATAGCTGCCTTAAAATAAATATTTTTAAGATTTACTATTCACTTTTTAAATTATATTGACCAAATTTGGTATTAGTGTTAAAATAATATGGATAATGCACATATTAGAGAGGTGTTCTGATGGTTATAGGAATTATAGGTCTTGGCTTAATAGGTGGCTCCATAGCAAAGGCTCTCAAAGAAAAAACAAATATCGAAATTGTAGCAATGAACAGAAGTGAAAAATCACTTATAGATGCCTATAATGATGGTGTAATAGATAAATATAGTCTCACAGATATGTCAATCTTTAAAGAATGTGACATAATTATTGTATGTACAACTGTTGATACAATACCTACATATGTAAGTAAATTGAAACCTTATATCAAAAAAGACTGTATTATTACAGATGTGGGCAGTACAAAAAAGAAAATTTGTGACACATTATCAAATATTAAAGACATCTGCTTTATAGGAGGACATCCTATGGCTGGGTCTGAGCAAACAGGGTATAAATCAGCAAAAGCACATTTATTTGAAAATGCCTTTTACATACTTACACCAATAAATAATGTACCACAATCCAAAATAGATAAAATGATAAATATTGCTAAGACATTAGGGGCAACTCCAGTAGTTATCTCTCCTGAAGTTCATGATTATACAGTTGCAGCAATTAGTCATGTTCCACATATTATAGCTTCCTCTCTTGTAAATACAGTAAAAGAACTAGCCGACAGTGATGGATATATGCATTCTTTTGCAGCTGGTGGCTTTAGAGATATTACACGAATAGCAAGTTCCAGTCCAGATGTATGGAATAGTATTTGTCAGGATAACAGAGAACCGATATTAAAGGTGCTTGACACTTATATAAACACAGTAAGAGAATTAAAAACATCTCTTGAAAACAAAGAAGATATATATTCTTTTTTTGAAAATGCCAGAGATTATAGAAACTCTTTTGAAAATAGAAATGAAAATACTGTATGTAAATTTTACGAGATTGCTGTTGATGTAGTAGACCAACCCGGTGCCATAGCTACAATAGCAACTTTATTGAGTGTTAATAGTGTTAACATTAAAAATATAGGTATACGAAACACTAGAGATTATAATGATGGTGCTCTCTATATAGCTTTCGAAAATGAAGCTCATAAAAATAAGGCTATAGATATCTTGAAATCTATGAATTACAAAGTATTTAATAAATAAAGGAGAAAAGTTGAATTATGAATAAAACTATAAAACCTATGAAAAAATTAAATGGTCAGATAAAAATCCCAGGTGATAAGTCTATATCACACAGAGCTGTTATGTTTGGTTCCTTGGCAAAAGGCGATACAAAAATCTCTGGATTCTTAACTGGCGATGATTGTATGTCAACTATATCCTGTTTTAGAAAACTTGGTATTGATATAGATTTTGATGGAGAAAATGTTACTGTTCATGGCAAAGGGCTTCATGGACTTACTGCTCCAACAGAAACTTTAGATGTTGGAAATAGTGGTACAACAATTAGACTTATATCTGGTATCTTATCTGCCCAAAATTTTGATACAAAATTAAATGGGGATGCTTCTATTCAAAAAAGACCAATGAGAAGGGTTATTAATCCTCTTACCGAAATGGGTGCAAACATCGAAAGCACAAATGATGGATTTGCTCCTCTCACTATACATGGTTCAAAACTTCATTCTATTGAATATACTATGCCTATGGCAAGTGCCCAAGTAAAATCATCAATTCTTTTAGCAAGCCTTTTTGCTGATGGAACTACAATTATTAATGAACCTGTCGCTTCAAGAAATCATACTGAAATAATTTTAAATTATTTTGGGGCTAATATTAAAAATGAAAATGGTGTAATTACATCTACGCCTGTAGAAGAGCTTTATGCAAAACCTATCAATGTTCCTGGCGATATTTCATCTGCTGCTTTCTTTATGGTAGCTGGATTAATTGTTCCAAATTCTCATATTATCATTGAAAATGTTGGTATAAACGAAACAAGAACAGGTATTATTGATGCTTTGCGTGCTATGGGTGGCGAAATAAACATTCTCAACCAGAGAGAATCTGGTGGCGAATTAGTAGGCGATATAGAAGTAAAATCTTCAAAACTCCACGCCACAACACTTGAAGGAAGTATAATCCCAAGAATGATAGATGAAATACCTGTATTTGCTGTAGCTGCTCTTTGTGCTGATGGAACTACTGTTGTTAAAGATGCCGAAGAATTAAAGGTTAAAGAATCCAATCGAATTGCAACTATGAGTACAGAATTAGGCAAAATGGGTGTTGTAATTACTGAAACTGAAGACGGTATGATTATTGAGGGTAATCAAAAATTAAAGGGTGCTACTGTGGATAGTCACTTAGACCATAGAGTTGCTATGTCTTGTGCTATAGCTGCTTTGGTTGCTGAAGGTGAAACTACTATTCTTGATTCTGATTGTGTAGCTATTTCTTTCCCTAATTTCTATGAATTATTAGAGACTCTTTAATAAAAAATAATTTAGTTTATTTATATATATACTTGTTAATACTAGATTTTTGGAGGAAACAATAATGTTAGAACTACAAAATATAAAATGGAAAGTTTCTGATGGTACAGAAATTATAAAAAATATAAATGTAGAAATTCCAACTGGTAAATTAGTTGTAATTACTGGTCCAAATGGTGGTGGTAAAACTTCTCTTGCGAAATTAATTGCAGGTTTAGAAAAGCCAACATCTGGTAGTATTATTTTAGACGAAGAAGATATAACTTCTTTGGATATAACTGAAAGAGCAAACAAAGGTATAAGCTACGCTTTTCAACAGCCTGTGCGTTTCAAAGGCATTACTGTAAGAGACTTACTTGAATTAGCTGCTGGCAAAAAAATAGAAGAAAAAGAAATTTGTTCATTACTAGGCAAAGTAGGTTTATGTACTCGTGATTACATAGATAGAGAAGTTAATTCTAGCCTTTCTGGTGGAGAAATAAAAAGAATTGAAATTGCTACAGTTCTTGCAAGAAACACAAAACTTACTATTTTCGATGAACCAGAAGCCGGTATTGACCTCTGGAGCTTCAATGAATTAATTGATGCTTTTGTTGAAATTAAGGAAAACTATGCTGGTACATTGCTTATAATATCCCACCAAGAAAGAATACTTAACATAGCCGATGAGATAATTGTTATTGCAAATGGTGTAGTTAAAGATATTGGTAAAAAAGAAGAAATTTTACCAACACTCTTGGAAGTATCAAACACTGGTGATTGTTGTCTAAATGGGGGTAACAACTAATGAAAAAAACTACAGAAGAAATTTTAAAGATAGTATCTGATTTCAAAGGAAAGTTTAATGGCGCATTCAATATTCGTGAAGACGGTCAATGTGCTGGTCGACAATCTTCTGAAAACATAAAAATAGAGCCAAAAACTGATGCTCCTGGTATTAATATAATAATTTCACCAAATACAAAAGATGAAACTGTGTACATTCCTGCTTGCGTAACAAAAGGGGATGTGAATGATGTTGTATACAATGACTTCTTTGTTGGAGAAGGTGCAGATGTTACAATTGTTGCCGGATGCGGGGTTCATACAGATGACGGACATGATGCTAGACATAATGGTGTTCATAGATTCTTTCTTGAAAAAAATTCTAATGTTTTGTATAAAGAAAAACATATTGGTACAGGTAATGGTACGGGTGCAAAGCGTATCGACCCTGTAACAGATTGTACTTTGGGCGAAAACGCCATACTAACAATGGATACTATTCAGCTTAGTGGTGTAGATAGCACAGACCGTAAAACAAGGGGAACATTAGGAAAAAACGCAAAATTAATAATAAAAGAGCGTATTATGACATCTGGTAAAGAATATGCAAAAACAGATTTTGTTGTAACACTCGAGGGAGAAAATTCAGGAACTGACATTGTTTCTCGTTCAGTTGCCAGAGATAACTCTAAACAAGAATATACTTCTAAAATTATCGGCAAAAACATATGTACTGGTCATTCAGAATGCGATGCCATATTAGATGGAAATGGTTCTGTTATAGCGCAACCATCTTTAGTTGCAGAAAATCCTGATGCCGCTTTAATTCACGAAGCTGCTATTGGTAAAATAGCTGGCGAACAGATTTTGAAATTAAGGACTTTGGGGCTTACTGCTGAACAAGCTGAAGAAAAGATAATTTCTGGATTTTTAAAATAATTTTCACACAAAAATATCCTGCAATCAAATTTTAAAATTGCAGGATATTTTTTATTGTCTTTTTATAAATCATTTGCTTTTCCTAGTTCTATTTGATTTAGAACGCCTACATTTTACCGCTTGAATGCGATTTTCCTGTACTTTTTTGGGCTTAAGATGCGAAGAATTAAATATTCTAACAGGTAGTTTTTCTGGTGCAATTTTTTTCAAAACCTTTGCTGTATAGTACGCATCGTCTTGTGCATGATGAAATGGTCTTTCTATATCAATGTTAAAAGCTTCAACTGCATTTTTTAAACCAATAGCTCCACCTTTTGAATATTTTAAATGTTGAGTTGCCATTTTTTGAATATCAACATATTCTATAATCATAGGTTCTGTTGCTATATTATAATATGTCAAATTTCTAAATAGGGCACGAATATCACTATATCCCCATGTACCTAATAATGTATCATTACCTAAAAATCTCCTAAATTTTTTAAAAGCTTCTGGGAAATAAGGTTTGTATTTAAAATCTTTATCTGTAAATCCCGTAATCTTTTCTACAAATGGATGAATGTTAGGATATATATTAGGTTTAATTAATATATTAAATTCATCCACTATATCATAATTATCATCAACCTTTACAGCTCCAATTTGTATAATTTCAAATCTGCATTTTGGATTTACCATATCCTTACCATTATTCATTGAAAAAGCTTGATTGAATTCAAAATCAAGTATTGTAAACATAATTTTCTCCTATCGCGATACAACTTTTTTAGCTATTTCTGCAAAAGCAGTAACAGCCTTACTCCTATAAGCATTCTGCCTATATGCTATTACCAAAGTCCAACTGGTTTCAGTATTACCAAAAGTATAATATTTAGGCGGATTAACCATTGAAGAAAATCTAACAGAAGACTCTGGAACAAAACTAAATCCCATGTTAGCAGCAGATAATCTAATAGCTGTTTCTATACTACTTGTTTGAAGAAGAATTTTTGGCTTCATGCCTATACTATCAAATATGTTATCTGCAATTTGTCGTAATCTTTGGTCCGAATGAAGAAGAATAAATTGTTCATTTTCTAAATCTTTAATATTAATTTTCGGAAATGGACTTGATTTTTCGACATTCTTTGGTGTAAAATTAGGTGGTGCAGCTAAAAAGATATTTTCCGTCATAATTGGCTCATACTCAATGCCTTTACTTTTTATTGGCAAATTCATCATACATACATCGACAGCACCTTTGACTAACAAATTTTCTAGTTCCAAAGAAGTTGCTTCAGTTAATATAAGTTCTATATCCGGGTAATGTTCTTTAAAAACCGGTAATATTGCCGGCAAAGGATTATTTGCCTTTGATGGTGTAAGTCCTATGTTTATTCTGCCTTTTTTTAGTTCGGATATATCATCAAAACTTTTCTGCATACCATTAAAAATTTCTACAATATTTTGCATGGCTTCAATATATAGTTCGCCTTCATATGTTAGAGTAAGAGGTATAGTATTTCTATCAAATAAAGTTACACCAAGCTGATTTTCTAGTCGATTGATATATTGACTTAGTGATGGTTGGGATATAAAAAGTCGTTTTGCAGCTTTTGAAAAACTTTTATCTTCATTAATTGCAAGAACATATTCAAATTCTTTTAAATCCATATTTACCTCCTAATTATAACTCATGCGTTATATGAATTATATATAAATAAGTATTAGAATATTTTCTATTTTATAGTACAATAAAATATAGAGAATTACAAGGTATTTTACAAATTTTTATGTTTTTTTATCCTGTTGATGTTAGTGGAGGGAAGTAAAATGAGTAGACTTGGACAAATTAACGATTTAATATCAAAAATGAATGAACAACCAAGTGAAGCGCGTTTAAGGTTAGAGAATTTATTCGATGAAAATAGCTTTGTCGAAATAGGTTCATTTAACACTGATGCAGGTGTTGTAACCGGTTATGGTACAATTAATGGTAAAATTGTTTATGCATTCTGCCAAAACGGACCTGTCGGTGTAAAACACGCAAAAAAAATTGGGAATATCTATGATTTGGCATTAAAAATGGGTAGTCCCGTTGTATCCATAATGGATTCAAAAGGTTTAAAACTTGAAGAAGGTTTGAATACTCTTGAAGCATATGGAACTATATTCAAAAACCAGACTAATGCTAGTGGCGTTGTTCCACAGATAAGCATAATATTGGGTGATTGTCTTGGAATTGCTAGTTTTATGCCTATAGTATCTGATTTCGTTGTAATGTGCAAGAAAAATGCAAAGATGTTTATGATGAGTCCTGCTACAATGCCTGGTCTTGATGGTAAATCTACATCTTACGAACAACTTGGTGGAGCAGATACTCTTTCTAAAGAGGGTATGGTTCATATTTCTTGCAATGATGAAAAAGCTTGTTTTTCAAAAGTAAGACAATTAATTGATTTCTTACCAGAAAACAATCTTGATTTAGTTAGACCTGAATTAACCAGCGATGATTTGAATAGAGTAGATTCAAACTTAGATAATATTATCCCAGAAGATGATGTCACTCCTATAGATATGAAGTATGTTATTAATTCTGTAGCTGATAATAATGTTTTTCTTGAACTTCGTGAAGACTATGCCGAAAATATTATTACATGTTATGCAAAGTTCGATGGTGTCACAACTGGTATCGTTGCAAATAACGGCTTGTTAAATGTTGAAGCTGCTAAAAAAGCTAGTGAATTTATAAATACATGTGACGCATTTAATATTCCAATTTTAACTTTTACAGATATTGTTGGATACGAAAAAGAACTTAAAGAAGAACAGATGGGTATTATAAAATATAGCAGTATTCTTATGTCAAGTTTTGCAAATGCTACTGTTCCTAAAATAAATATTATTTTAAGAAATGGTATAGGTAATGCTTATTTCTTAATGAATTCTAAACATATCGGTGCAGATATTGTTTATGCTTGGCCAACAGCTACAATATCTTTAATGGATAAAACAAGTTCTATAAATGTTTTACAAATGGATTCTAGTAAATTTGATGATATTTCAAATCCATATGCCGTAGCTGGAAATGGCTTTGTAGATACAGTAATACTCCCATCAAATACTAGAAAGCGTATCATTTCAGCTATTGAAATGTTATTAACTAAGAGAGTAGTAAAACCTGCTAAGAAACATTCAAGCAATGATTATTAAGAGGTGACTATAAATGGATGTATTTTTTCAAGGTGTAGAAGTTACTGTAATGGGCTTTATAGTAGTCATTGCAGTTTTAGCCTTTATATGTTTTGTTCTCATGATTTTTAATTTTATCGCAAATTTGGAAAATAAAAAAGCCAAAGACACAAACAAAATTACTGAAAAGCCAAATGAAACTAAAACTGTAAATAAAATTTCAACTCCAGTTGTACAAGAACAGCCAATACAAGACGACTTAGAGCTTATTGCTGTAATAACAGCTGCTATTTCTGCTCAAACAAAAGTTGGTCCAGACAAGTTAGTTGTAAAAAGTATAAGACGAGTTTCAAGTTGGAATAAAGAAGCTGTAACTGAACAGCAAAACAATATTTTTTAGGAGGATAATAATGATGAAAAATTATAGAATTACTGTAAATGGTAACACTTACGATGTTCAAGTTGAAGAATTAAATGGAGCAGCAGCTACAAAAGCTCCTACTGTTACTCAGGCAACTCCTGTAGCTACTCCAGCACCAGTTGCTGCTCCTGCAGCTGCACCAGCTCCTGCCAATACAGGTTCTGAAGGTAGTGCAAAGGTAACAAGCCCAATGCCTGGTAATATACTTGATATTAAAGTAAATGTAGGCGATAAAGTAGAGGCAAATCAATGTGTTGTTGTACTTGAAGCTATGAAAATGGAAAATGAAATTGTTACTCCAAGTGCTGGTACTGTTGCATCAGTAAATGTAACAAAGGGTCAAACAGTTGCTTCTGGAGATGTCCTCATTACTGTTGCCGAATAATTTTAGGAGGCGTAAAAAATATGGAACAATTATTTGAAGCATTAAAGGACTTCCTTCTTAACACAGGATTTGCCCAGTTTGCTCAAGGAGATAACTATAAATATTTAATAATGATTGTTATAGCTTGTTTCCTTCTTTATTTAGCTATTGTAAAAAAATATGAACCGTTACTGCTTTTACCTATTGCCTTTGGTATGCTTTTAGCTAATTTACCTGGTGCAGGAATAATGAATGAACCAACAGATACTTCAAATGGTGGTTTGCTCTGGTATATTTTCCAAGGTGATGAATTAGGCATATTTCCTCCACTTATATTTATGGGTGTAGGTGTATTGACAGATTTTGGTCCTCTTATAGCAAATCCTAAAAGTCTATTATTAGGTGCAGCTGCTCAGTTTGGTATATTTGCAGCCTTTCTTGGAGCATTATGTCTTGGTTTTAACTTTCAAGAAGCAGCATCTATAGGTATCATTGGTGGTGCTGATGGTCCAACAGCTATTTTTACTACAACACAGCTTGCACCACACCTTTTATCTCGAGTAACTGTTGCGGCATATTCTTATATGGCTTTGATTCCGATTATTCAGCCACCTATTATGAAGTTACTCACTACAAAGAAAGAAAGAGCTATTAAAATGGAGCAGCTTAGAGTTGTTTCAAAGAAAGAAAGAATTCTCTTTCCGATTATAACAGCTATTCTTGTAATTTTAATCGTTCCTGATACAGCATCATTAATTGGTATGCTTATGTTAGGTAATTTATTCAAAGAAAGTGGCGTTACAGAAAAATTGGCTCATCACGCATCAGAAGCTCTTATGTATATTGTAAGTATATTTATTGGCGTATCTGTTGGTGCAACAACAAGAGCAGACCAATTTTTACAGGCTCAAACATTATTTATACTTCTTTTAGGCTTGATTGCTTTCTGCATTTCAACAGCCTCAGGTGTTATTGGTGGTAAAATAATGTGTAAACTTTCAGGTGGTAAAGTTAATCCACTTATTGGCGCTGCTGGTGTTTCAGCCGTTCCTATGGCAGCTAGAGTAGCTCAAAATGTTGGTCAAAAGGAAAATCCTAACAACTATTTGCTTATGCATGCTATGGGTCCAAATGTAGCCGGTGTAATTGGTTCAGCTATTGCATCTGGTATATTCTTACAGTTATATAGAGGATAGGAGGTAATATAATGTCTAAAACTATTAAAATTTGTGATTGTACATTAAGAGATGGTCAGCAGTCTTTGATTGCTACTAGAATGAGAATAGAAGATATGCTTCCTATTCTTAGTAAAATGGATGAAATTGGATTTGGTGCCATGGAAGTATGGGGTGGTGCTACATTTGATTCATGTTTAAGATTCTTAAAAGAAGACCCTTGGGAAAGACTTAGAAAATTCCGTTCTGTATTAAAAAATACTAAACTTCAAATGCTTTTAAGAGGTCAAAATATCCTTGGTTATAAGCATTATGCTGACGATGTTGTTGAATCTTTCGTTAGAAAAAGTATTGAAAATGGTATAGATATTATAAGAATTTTTGACGCATTAAATGATGCTAGAAATCTTGAAACAGCTGTTAAAGCTACAAAGGCAGAAAATGCCCATGCTCAGCTTGCTATCAGCTATACATTAAGTGATGTTCATACTCTTGAATATTATGTAGATTTAGCTAAAAGATATGAAAACCTTGGTGCAGATTCTATTTGTATAAAAGATATGGCAGGACTTCTTCTTCCAAAGCCAGCATATGATTTAGTTAAAGCAATCAAGGAAGAAGTAAATGTACCTATTGAAGTTCATAGCCATTATACAAGTGGTGTAGCATCTATGACTTATTTAAAAGCTATTGAAGCAGGTGCCGATATTATTGATACTGATATGTCACCATTAAGTATGGGTACAGCACAACCAGCAACAGAAGTTATGGTTGCAGCCTTACAGGGAACAGACTATGATACAAATCTTAATCTTTCATCTTTAAAGGAAATTACAGACTATTTCAAACCTATAAGAGAAGAGGATATTAAATCTGGTCTTTTGAATACAAAAATGCTTGGTGTAGATATATCTACTTTGATTTATCAGGTACCAGGTGGTATGTTATCTAACCTTGTTAGCCAGCTTAAAAATGCAAACGCCGAAGATAAGTATGATGCTGTTTTAGCTGAAATTCCAAAGGTAAGAGCAGACTTAGGTTATCCTCCACTTGTTACACCATCTAGTCAGATTGTTGGTACACAAGCTGTTTTAAATGTTCTTATGGGCGAAAGATATAAGATGGTACCAAAGGAAACAAAAGATATTGTAAGAGGTATGTATGGTCAAACTCCTGTACCAATCTCAGAAGAAATTCGTAAGAAAATAATAGGCGATGAAGAACCTATTACTTGCAGACCTGCTGATTTAATTGAACCAGAAATGGCAAAATTTGAAGCTGAAATGAAGGACTATAAGCTACAAGAAGAAGATGTTCTTAGCTATGCTTTATTCCCTCAGCAGGCTATGGATTACTTTAAATTCAGACAAGCTCAAAAATTTGGTGTAGATCCAAATTTAGCAGATGTAAATTCTAAAATTTATCCAATTTAATTATATTTTAGCTAGACCTTCAAACTATGATTTGAAGGTCTTTTATTATATATTTCATTTATTCCATCAATTTTAAAATTTTTTTAATCCTATATATTATTTATATTTAATATAATAAGATATATTTATTAAGAAAATTTATTATTCAAGCCCATTTTTATTATGTTTTTATTACATTTGAATTAAGCAGAAATTAAAAAGATAGGGAATTGGGGTGTAGCTGAAAAGGGCTTATTTATTGGTGTTCAGCTTATTTACTGGGGGTTGGGCATTTGTTAGTTTGAATTAGTTTGAATTAGTTCGTTTTCGTAATATACGAGCAATATACGCACAATACACAAATATATATTTAGTATAAATAATATATACTACTAAAGAAACTCATATAAAAGCATACTATACATAGCTTAAAACTAACTTGATATTGCTTATTGGTCCTTTGTCATCTCCGGCAGTTGGAATATATTATAGGATTACAATAGGGCAAGTTGTCGGAAATTCCGACAGGTCTATTTAAGTACACAATCCCCAGTATTATGTTCATCTTTAAATACTTGCTATGATTTCAGTTTATTTTAACTGGCTTATCTGCATAAAATGGAATTTATGAAGATAAGATATTAATTACATTGTCTATTTTGCTTGATTTAAACTCTTAGCTTAATAGAATTTACGGCTTCCAGCAAAGTTTTAGGCTCAAGCTGGGTATATATGTCGCCTGACACATTGCCTATGTTATGGCCTAAAATCTTTTTGCTTATTACTTCTGGTACTTTAGCCTCTACAAGTAAAGATTTACATGTAACTCTGGTGTCATGAGGCTTAAAGCCCGGCAACTTGGCCATAAAGTTTTTAGAATAGTTTGCATAGCTAACATTTATAAGATTATTTCCTTCTGAATATGCAAAATAATATTTAAAAAATGGAAGAACGCAATCAGCGATAGGTACTATTCTTATACCGGCTTTGGTTTTGCTCTTATCAATTTTAAAATATTGATTTATAAGGTCAACATTGGCTTTTGGAAGTTGTAAAAGCTCATTCGCTCTACATCCAGTGTATATGTACATAAGTTCTAGCTTAAATTCTTCCGATTTCTTCCACATTTCCATAACTGTTTCTGTCGGTATTCGGTGATGGTTTTCAGTTTCTTTCGCTTTAAAACGGCGAATATCGACCATTTCAGCATAATTCTTATTGATAACATCATTCTGTATTGCCCAGTTAAATATAAAAATCATAACAATTTTAATATTGTTAAGGTTTGATGCAGAACTTCCTTGATGTTCGACGAACACATCTTCAAGGTCCGTAAGTCTTAGGTCCTGCATTTTCCGGTTATAAAGTGCTTCACATTTCTTGTATGCCGAAGTATAGGAATTGTACCTTGATGTACCCGGTTCTATTGGGTTTCGGTATAAGTAATTTTCCCATGCTTTGGCAAATGTTATTGAAGAAAATTCAGTAACAGGCTGTCTATGCTCATTAAACTTGGCCAAAAAGCCAAGGGCTTCCTTTTTTGTCTTAAAATAGCCAAGCCAGTCGTATTTTTGACGGAATGTACCATCAGGGCCTTTTTCATAAGTTCTAGTAACTCTAACTCCGAAAGGTCTACGGCGTCCTTTGCCGAGATTGATAATACTTCCGTATCCATTTGGGTTCCTCATAATATTTATTCTCCTTTCAAAAAACCACCTGACAGGGGGGTGCAAAGAAAAATAAATATATATTGTGTGTGATAATAAGAGAGCTAGGGGGTGTCCTAACTCTCTCTAACTAAATTAACCTAAGTTAATATTAAAAGTTGAGCCAAATTTAGAAATAAAGTCTTCTAAATCTAATGTATAAACATTTGCATATACCATATTTTTTGCATGTTTGATTTTAAATAGAGCTTTTTCGCTTTTTGATAATTTTCTAACTTTATTTGCCAATTTATCTCTGTTTTTTGATTTAAATCTACTAGAACAAACTTTTGAATGGTTATAAACCAAAATATATTCGACATTTTTGCGAATTTCATCATAAGATTTAGTAAAAATGGTATCTCGTAATATAACAGCACTATCGTAAACTTTACAAAAAACATTTTCTGGTTCTATTGTACCACTTTTAAATTCAATTAAATAAAATTTATTAGTAATATCGTCTATATATAAACCATCACTTGTGCTAGGAGTATCTAATTTATACTTTTTGGCATATCTTTTCGCAATACGATCAAAATTATAAACAGGGGCTTTACTATTAATCATTGGTTGATTATCTTCTCCACCCCTAGATACCTTTTTGAAATTAGATATTATTTCATCAAATTCCGGGCATTTTTTTAACATAATTTACCTTCTTCCTGAAGTTCATATCTTAATGTATCGAGGGTGTCAAATGGGTCAGCTAATTTTTCATAGATTTTATCAATTTCGTTTGTTACATCATTGAATGTAACTTCATTATTTTCCATTTCAGATAAATAGAATCTACATCTCTTTAAATCGCTATATTTTGCAGCATAAAGGTTTATGGCGTCTATAAAATACGGACTATGAGATGTTATTAAAATAGTTAAATTGAAAGTTACCTGAAGTAATACTAATAGCTGTGCATAAATAACCTGCCACTCTGGGTGAAGGTGTATTTCCGGTTCATCAAATACTAAAACATCTTTTTCTTTTATAACATTTTCTTGTAATAATGATTTCAAAAGAACAAATGCTTTTAAACCCATTGATAAATTAGCTATTTCCAAAGGAGCTTTTAGATTTTTACTATTGTAAAGGTAATTCCCTCTTTCCTGTTTTTCAACAGAACCTATTCCTGCGTTTTCTAATAAGCGATATATTTCATTTAATTTATCGTTGGCAATTATTTGAGAAATAAAGTCTGGTTGTTCTTCATTAGAAGAATTACTAAGTAAATCATTTCCAAATAAACGATAAGCAAAATCATTATAATCTAATGAATTTGATGCAAGATTATTTAATGAATTAGGGTTGTCGATAAAAAAAGATGAATTAACAATCCTAATTGGTGAGTCAATGTGAACACAAGCATTATCTGTAAAAACAATTTCAGATACAGAATTTTTAATAAGTATTTTTAACTTAGCATCTGACAAGTGATTAATATTATTAATTTGTCCTTTAAAAGAATTCTCAAATACAGAACTTACTATAGTATTGAATATGATAGTATCTGAAAGTTCATGTACTCTTTCCACATCTGAAATCAATTTCTTTACTTCTTCCATATCAAAAAGCACGCTATTAAAAGAAAATTCATTTTGACAAACATCAATAATTGATTTGTAATTTTCTTCTGATTTATCAGATAAATATAAATATATTTTTTGAGTTAATTTTTCTGTTAAATAATTTGATTTAATCCCATGCTCATTTACATAAACATAGTTTTTTATAAGCCTGAGAATGCTTTTTTCTCTTTGACTCTTAATTCTATCAGGGTATTCTTTAAATGCTTTGAAATATGAATTTAAGATTTTACCAACTGTACTTTTACCTGTATTGTTTTCTCCGGCTATAACAGTAATACCGTCTAGTGTAATATCAGCTTCTTTTATTTTAGCAAAATTTTTTATTTCAAGTCTCATATATCATATTCTCCTTATTAAAGTACTTAACATCTTAAAAATAGTGAAAGCTACTTTAAAATTATAACCTCTTTATTATTTTTTTATTTAATTTATATAATGTTTTATGTACGGTTGGAAATTTTTATACACTTGTCTTTCGAGAGGGTGTCTGTTAAACACATTTCTCTCATTAAGTTCTGTCAACCTTTTATATCTTATTTCTGCTGATAGCATAGATACATTACATATTCTAGCTATATCCTCAGCAGATTTAATGCCTAAGCTATGTAGAACTGTAGCCGGCATTAACAAATCTCTTGCGAACACATTAGCTTGCATTTCATATACATCCATACCCTTGAAATCAATTTCCGAGTTTCTGTTATATGTTTTACCAAACTTTAAATGTCCAAGTAAACAGTGCCCCAATTCGTGGGCTAGGGTGAATCTAATCCTAGCTTTAGGCTTTTGGTCATTGTAATAGATTACATTTACGCCGTTTACATTAAGACTAAATCCATCTCCCGATAAATTTTTCTTACTATCGCTATATTTTAATATAGTAATATTGTTTAATCTTGCTATAGTAGCAAGATTGATTGGTAGGCTTGTTATATTACATTTTATTAAAGTTTGCCAAGCCTTATCTCGTGCTTCCATATAATAAGTATAATTTTCGTGATACATTTTACCACTCCTTTCCTATAACAGTATAGGAAAGGTTATGTTATGTATCATTAGTGAGTTGTTTCCAACTATGGAATATTATGTAAATTGTACTTATAAATCCTCTGGTGGAACATAATTTTTCATATCTTCTTCAACATCAGACTTTTTGATGTCAACAATTTTGTTGCTGTTACCTCTTGCAGCGACTAATGTTGCATCAACACTAACATTAATAGCAAGTTGTTCGACAAAATCATCAATTATTGCTCGCTTGTCATTTGGCAAATCTATATATGTTTTTATAATTTGTTTACCGTAATAACTCAAATTATATGTATTAACTAATTCATCAATTATTGATTCCTTATTCTTTACATACTTATCGCCTGTACCGTACAACAACCATTCTTTACTTATACCGTACTGAGACGATATAGAAATTAAAAGTGGTTCGTTTATTTTTTTATTTCTATTATCTTCTATATTTCTAATAACATAGCCTTGAACACCAATCTTACTGCCAAAAGCATCTCTGGTTAACTTCAACTCTTTTCTTATTAATAAAAGTCTTAAACCTATAGCTTCACTATCCAAACTTATTTAAGCTCGCCTCCTTTAAACATATTATCGCAAAAGGTTTTCAATTATGTAATATAAATTAAAGTATTATAAATTCTCTGGTGGAACATAATTTTTCATATCTTCTTCAACATCAGATTTTTTTATGTTGATAACTTTGCTATTGTTCCCTCTTGCAGCCACTTTTATAGTTTGAGGCTCTGACTTTAATATATCAGCAATAAATTTTTCAACTGCTTTTCTTTGAGATGTATCAAGTTTAAGATAAGCTGTTAATATCTTATACTCTAAATCACTAAGATTGTAAGTGTTTTTTAATTGGCTAAGTATGGAATCTTCTGTTTCCACATACATTTCACCTATCCCCATTTTTAACCAATTTTCATTTACATTAAACTTACAGCAGATAAGTTTCACGATGTTCTCAGGTATTCCAGTTTTATATACATTTAATTCAATATTTTTAATTACACTTCTTGAAATTCCTAGTTTTTCACCAAATAAAGTTTGGTTCAAACCAGTATTCTTACGGATAATCCTGATTCTATCACTTATATCCATTATTTCACCTCCTGACATTTATAGTGTAATGGTTTTATTTGTCCTTGTCAAGACAAATATATAAAAATTATTTCAAAAATAGTCTTGACATAGCCAAATAACGATGTTAATATGTACACACAGGGACAAATATATAAAAAGTGAGGTGTTAATATGAATGAAAATTTTATAAAAACAATTAAATCTATCAAGCCAGACCAACAGCTTCTAATCCTTGCATTTATACAGGGGCTAGAAGTTCAAAAGGAAATAGATAAAACTCAAAGCGCTTAGTTATATTGTTGAAGGTGTTAAAATGGCTAATAAAAGTGCGTAGGAGGTGGAAAGTATGAAGTTTGCATTTTGGCATAGATTAAAGGCAAAACACCCCATATTATATGAGGTGTTCCAATGGGCAGTACTAGCTATTGCATTAATAGGTCTGATTTTAAATTTAATAGTAACATTTAATTAAAAAAATTATAAAGACCTAATATAAATGAAATTAAGGCAATGACAAATGAGGTCCAGTTTCTTATTTCCATAAATATAAATTTATCTTTTTCTTTTTTATAATTATTTAGAGCAATTCTTCCTTCAGTAGTAATGCCAAGTTGAGCTTTAACTTCTAAAGCTCCATTTGATGTTTCTACTCTAGGTGAGGTTTTTTGAATACTTTGATGTTGATAGATGTATCCATTTTCGAAAAGCCATTTAATATCAGATATTATATTTAAATAATTTTTATGATAAATTTTTGCTATTTCCATAACCGAAATTGACTCATACGTTGTAAATAACTTTAACAATTTATATATTTTGTTATCCATAATATTCCTCCTTTCTATAAGTATTACCGATACTGGCATATCGGTTAATTAAATTATAGCATATAGGAAGAAGTATTAAAAGACGAAATTGCTTAGGAGGTGGAGTTGTGAAGATAGTAATTGAAGCTGAACCAAAAGAAATGGCTGATTTTATATCAGAATTACAAAATCAGCCAAATAAAACTATAGAATTAATAACAAATTTCCTTGATGATGTTAAAATATCAAGAATTTAACCATTCATGATATTTTTCAAGCAGTACCTAAGAACCGGAGGTGGGAAGTGTGAACGAAAAAGTTTTAAGTGCAGTTGACGAGTTGATAATTGAATTATGTAAGGAAGTTAGAAGAAGAAAAGAACATATTAATGGCACTCCTGAATTAACAACAGCTCTTGCCAAATTATTGCGTGCAAGAGCTGAGGTTAAATAAATTATTTGATTTCATTCATAATAGTGTTGAAAAAACTTGCAATATTTTTAGCTGTTTTATCGCTATCAGTATAAACATCAATTAATTTATTTTGAATAGCTAATTCGGTAAAAGACTTAGCGGCTAAATATTTATCTACAAAAGATATTTCTTCCATTTTAAAGTCCTCCTTTCTATAAGTATTACCGATACTGGCATATCGGTTAGTTAAATTATAGCACATAAGGAGAGGTATTAAAAGACGAAATTGCATAGGAGTAGGATAATTGAAAGAATATAAGGCAATACCAGAAAAGTTTTTTGTGAGGGTTCCATTATCTAATATAAAATTTGCAGACCCTTACGAACAAAGGAAGTTAGAAAAAATTATAAGTAAAGCCCCTAATGAGGCTGTCACTCAATTAGAGGCTTTGTTGAAAAATAAAGAATTAATTTGGGAATAGTTCCGTAAGCAATTCTTTTAAAGAGTTAAAGTGAGAAGTCTTAGTTCCATCGACTAAGAGATAAAAGAATATATCTGGGTTCTCGAGATTGTTTTTAACAGTCCTTATCTTATCATTATATTCATTTATCTTGGATTGTAGAGCTTTGTCGTCACAAGAATCGCTTGGACTCCCTGAAATCCTAATATATGGGGATGTATCTTTTCGACATACAGATATATTATATTCATGTATGCCAAGGACATTGTGCTTTAGAGTAAATTTAAAGTAGGCTCCAATGTATTCCCCATGTTGCTTTGTTAAGGATATAGTTGTTTTTCCATATACGGCGGAAATGGAATTGTACTGGCGACTTATCTGGAAGTCGCTGGAGAAATAGTTTTCAAAATCGTCAAAAATGGATTTTTCATAATCGGACGCTTTTTGGTCGACTATTTTAAAGTATTGATTGTTAAGAGTAGTGAGAGTATCTTCTAAGCTTTCCAACTCTTTTATTAGTTTTATATTCATCGTCATTCCTCCTTTCTATAAGTATTACCGATACTGGCATATCGGTTAATTAAATTATAGCATATAGGAAGAAGTATTAAAAGACGAAATTGCTTAGGAGGTGGAAAGTATGAAAAAATTTAAAGAATTAAGTATTAACGATAAAATTGTTATAATCAGCAATATTATTGCTACAGTTGCTTTTACAGCTTTTATTGTTTTTGATACTTTAAAAAACTAAAACAATAAAATGTTACACAAAATCAAATAGAAATGCTGGGTATGCAAATGTAAATACACCAGCAGATGATGTGTTCTCCTATTGAGCAAGAAGAAAACACATTATCTGCCAATTTACCAAAAAGTTATGTAATATTTGGTATTTTACCACCTAAAAAATATGTAATTAATTAATTTTAAAATAATTTCGATAGATTTTAAACAATTTAATACCAATTCAGATTTATCTTTAATTGGAAGTTTTTTAAATTCTTGAACTGTTTTACTATTAAGTATACATTTTGAAAACGGTTGTTTATCATTTATAACTGCTATTTCTTCTAAGCTTTTATCTAGTTGTTTGTTTTTTTTACAAACCAACTCAGAACTTTCGGAAGGTGATAAACTAACTGAATTTAATAAATCTTCATGGTTATTAATTTCATCTACATATTCTACAAAATTTGATTTTGGTATTTCTTTTCCCATAAAAGAAATACTTTGTGTGTTCAAAAGTTCCAAGGAATTTTTTAATGTCTTTGTCATTTGAAAAGCAAGACTTAAAGTACTTCCAACAGGATTTAAAGCTTCTATCATATTTTTATTAACTTGTAGTGCATTATAAATAGAGTTGCTTTCTAAAATGCTGGCAAAGGGCTTTAAGTACTCGCATTGCATTTGAGCATATTTTAGTGGTTCGCTCATTGAAGATAGATATTTTTGTTGTTCTTCAATCAGTTTAAGCATACCTGTATCTTTCGATAACGGCGTCAAAATGTTATTGACTGGTTTTGCTAGCTCTATAAGTGGACTTGAGCTAATACCACTAAGAGCGTTTACAAAAGGTGATTGTTGAGCTGAAACTTTTTCAAAAGTTTTTCCGAGATTTTTATCTAAAGAATTCATGTCTATAATATTCCTCCTTTCTATAAGTATTACCGATACTGGCATATCGGTTAGTTAAATTATAGCACATAAGGAGAGGTATTAAAAGATGTTAAGTTTATTTAGAAGGTGTGGAAGAGTAAAAGTATATAAAGATATTCTAATAAAAATTGGCAAAAAAGAATATTTGGTTTGTTATAAGACAAAGTTAGGTTTTATATCAGAAATTCGTATAAGTGAAATTACAAACAGATGTCAGCTTGATAGCACAAAAACATATGCTTGCTCAACCAAAAAAGTACAGGTTGAATTAATAAAAGCCAGTACATTTAAGGACTGGCTTAGGTATCACTTAATTAAGAGGAGATAAAAGAATGAAAACCAATACAAAAAGAGTAGCTGACATCAAAGACAGCTACTCAAGAATACTTACACTAAATGAAATCCGTAATAAAAATGGACTTAGTTCCATTCCAAACGGTGATGTTAAAGTTTTACCAAAGGGTAATTTGGTAACAACATTTAACTAAATTTGAAAGTTTTTACAAAATTGGGTATTTTATCACCTAAAATATACTATTAATTTTAAAATGAAATGGCTTAGGAGATGGAAGCATGAAATTAAATAAAAAAGAAGCTGCCTGCATAGCATACCATTTAATGATTCAGCAGAAGCAGACAGTTCTTAAAAAGAATGCCAGCATTGTTGAAGCTTGTAGAAAATGCAAGTACCTTGAGCAATGTAAAGAAAATCATTTCGACCAATGGATAAAAATTTGCAAAAGGTTATGTAAATATGTTGGCATTAAAGGATTTTTTTGTATCAACTAATTTCCGTTGGAGCATTATTGAAAAGTGGACATTCATTAGTGTCGTCTAACGGACATTGCGAAGAATGAGAACAAGAAAAACCGATTTTAACAGAATGACTGCTGTCAATAAGGTTAATGACTTCATAATCTACATAAAAATCCGGAATATTGGTTAATTAAATTATAGCACATAGAGAGAAGCTTTAAAAGATGTTAAGTTTGTTTTGGAGGTGGAGGTTTGAAGTTTGTATTTTGGCATAGATTAAAGACAAAACACCCTATACTATATGAGGTGTTCCAACGGGCAGTACTAGCTATTGCATTAATAGGTCTGATTTTAAATTTAATCGTAACATTTAATTAAAGAAACAAGAAAATAGCTTAGAAAATAAGAAAAAGAAGGTGAAGAAGATGGATAAAGATGTTTTAAACGCAATAGACAAGTTAATGCTTTCATTATGCAATGAAATTAATAGCAGAAAAAACTCTGTTCTTGTTGTTGATTTAACAACAGCTCTTGCCAAATTATTGCGTGCAAGAGCTGAGGTTAGAGAAAGCAAGAACATTTGAAATTAAGATTGTTAGGAGGGAAAAAGAATGAAAGTATCTATAAAAAACAAAAATTTATATATTGAAAAGATTAATAGAGCAGAAGAACTTTTAAAGGAACTAAAAAATATATTTGCGTGGGATTTAAACGGAGAACTTGAAGTAGAGATGGAGATAACAGATAAAGGAACCGATACTGAAAGCCCAAAAGATGTACATTTAAGGAGCGATACATGATATTTCTAATATTAATTGCAGTCATATTTGTAGCTGCAAATTTAGTATATTGATGTTTCTGGAGGTTGGAAGATGAACAAAGAGAAAAACAAAGAATATACATCCTTAGCTATATATCTAAAAGCGAAGTTTATATACTCTCAATTTCTTAGGATTTTAAATATAGTGTATCAGATATATGTAATATATTTTTTATTTACAGAGGCAAACTCACCAATGCTAAATATTTCAAAAATAGTAGCTCTAGTATCGGTGTCATCGGTGTTAAGCATAGCAACAATATCAGAAGCTATAAGATACTAGCTTTAAGAAATGTATAAGGTGAAAAAAAATATGACTATCGGCGAGAATTTAAAGCTAAATAGAGTTTTAAGAGGAATGAGCCAACAAGAATTAGCAAAGGCAGTAGGAGTAACTCCTGCTATGATATGCCAAATCGAAAGAGGGAGTAAAAGTTTATCTCTAGCTTTAGCTATAGACATATGTGAAAGACTAGAAATAGACATAAAAGACCTAATAAAGTAGAGCAACAAAACCACCTGACAGGGAGGTGCAAAGAAATGACCAACAATATTACAACCAACATTAATGATGTTGCAGACAAATTGGGTGTAACAAAGCAACACTTAAGAATGGGAATTAGAACGGGTGTATATCCTTTTGGAGTATATATAAAAGAGGAACGCTCCAAAAGGGGAAAATACATAATATACACACAAAGGTTAAAGGAGTACCTAAAAGGTTCGGATATAAAGAGGTGTTCCTGATGAAGTACAGTAGCACAAACAAATGGTGCGAAGTATGCAAGGAATACAAAGATAAAAAATGCTTAGGGCTTTTAGACTTTCACTGGAGAGATTGCCATAAGGCAGTAGGGGAAGTAAGAAAAAACAGAATGGAGATGGTTAAACTTTGAAACTTAACTTACCATATGTATTGGTGCTAAACATATTAATATCTGCAAGTATGATACTTATTAATAAATGGAGCTATGAAAAAAGTGTATTATATTGCATTTCTAGTATGGTGATATGTACACTACTTGTTTTTATATATAACTGTCTAATAAGATAACAAAAAGCTCCCCAAAGGGGGAGCAACATTATATTGTAGGTAGTCAATAGAAAGAAAATATACTACATTTATAGTATATCATAAATAACATAAAAATGCAAGTATCAGGAGAAAAATAAATGAACAAAGTAATACTAATTGGCAGGCTTAGTAAAGATGTGGAAGTCAGGTATACACAAGGACCTGAACCAATGGCAGTAGGTAGGTTTAATATAGCTGTAAATAGGCCTTATTCTACAAACAAGAAAGATGTAGAGCCTACAGCTGATTTTATAAACTGTATAGCTTTTGGCAAGAGAGCTGAAAACATAAAACAGTATTTTAAAAAAGGCAATAGGATAGCTGTTGAAGGCAGAATACAGGTAAATCATTACAAAGACAAGGACGGAAACACCAGAGTAGCAACTGGCGTTGTAGTAGACAGCTTTGAATTTACCGAAAATAAAGGCAATAATAGCAATAATAATAACAACGACTATGATAACACAGGATTTTATCCAATGAACGATACTAACGATTATTTACCTTTCTAAATAACAGACTGGAGGACAAAAAATGAACAAAAAGAAGATAGTTATTGAACTAGACACAAAAACATACAGCAAATTAGGAGCTTTAGCTGTACTAGCTGGTTGCAGGTCCGTAGAGGAATATTTATTAAATTATATAAATGAACTTGAACTAGATGAAGAAACAGTACCGGTAAAGCCACTGTCAAAGTGCATAGGTTGGGATTTTACTGTAAGGGAGAAAGACAGCTTTGTAAGGTTCTTAATTGAAAACCATGGCTTATGTTGGAGTGGCTTAGATTTTTGGCAAACTAGAGCATTTATGGAGGATATTGTAGATGAATTTATATCTGAGGATATAGATGGCTGTATTGATGACTTCTATCGTGATGACGGCTTAAGAGATTATGACGAGTATGTGGAAACGATGTTAGACAGGGGAATAGAATATAAAAAATTCTATGAAGCCTACAAAGAATTACAAATGTTTATAGCGTTTTTAGAACTGTAAAGGAGGACAAGGAAATGACAAGTTGGGTAAAGCTACACAAAAAATTAATTGATAAACCTATATGGAAAAACAGCACTCTTGAACAGAGAGTAATATTAATAACACTATTGTGTAGCGTAAATGACGAAGCTACAGAATGGGATTACAATGGAGAAAAATTTATCGTCGAAGCAGGACAACTTGTCACTTCTATTGCTGAAATTGTAGAAATGTGTGACGATAAAAACATTACTACAAGCAAAGTAAGAACTGCACTGGCTAGATTTGAGAAATTAGGATTTTTGACAAGCAAAATCACAAACAAATTTAGGCTTGTAACTATAGTAAATTGGGGTGTTTACCAACTTGACGAAGAAGAAAATCGCAAGCAAAATAGCAAGCACTTGACAAGCACTTCGCAAGCACTTGACAAGCACAGCGAAAAAGACGATATAAATAATACTATTAGTGATG
>OLNZ01000246.1_pt1 | contig 60387 bp, 73 predicted proteins | sample 1672981 | NCBI WGS metagenome assembly OLNZ01 (sample SAMEA3136743, study PRJEB25190) | human gut metagenome | biome: human gut; feature: human-associated habitat; material: faeces | place: Austria | collected 2013 | reverse complement strand
AAAGCGGAAACAGCTTACCCTTTCCCTGTTTCTCTCTTTCGTGAACGGAGGCAGCACCTTGACAAAGAAAGCCCGTTGGGAGGCCAACGCCGCAGTATAAGGCAAACGGATACATTCCTGTTTGTGCCGAGCCATACGGCCGGTGCGCCATGACCTCGTTTCAAGTCCGCAGGACGGGACCACTGTAACGGGCGAGCGAACAGCACCAGACCGCAAAGCAAGCGTGGCGGCTTGCAGGCGATGACACACGGGCAGGGTCAAAGATACTCGCGCATTGAACGCCCACAAAGCATTGTGCGCCGCACCCATCAGCATGGGCCGGGGTTAGACTCCCGTGGAGCTGTGCCAGCAGCCGTCCGCTTTGCCTCTTTTAATGCTTATCAACTTGCAAACAATGAAAGGGGTCAATCTATGCAAGAAGATAGAACCTTTGAAAACAAATTCGCCCCGCCAGTACGGAGCGAAAAGAAAATTGGAAATACAACCTTCACCGTCAACTCGTTTTTTCTTGAACAGACAAATGACGGTGTGGTTTCTAAGATAGAGCGGCTTATCAAGGATGATGTCCGAAAAAAAGCCGCTGCAATTTGACCTCCATAGGCAGACAAACCCGACAAAGCGCGGTAAAATGAAGACAGAACTTCATACCGTGTTTGACTGCCAGATTGGAGGTTATTATGTTTCATCAGTCAAACACCGCTGCCGCGCTTCAATTCCCTTACAACGCTATGAGCGTCGAAGCTGTTACCGCTTTGTACTGCCGTTTATCGCGTGACGATGAATTGCAGGGCGACAGCAACAGTATCATCAACCAAAAGAAAATTTTACAAAAATATGCTCTTGAACACGGGTACACAAACTTCCGCTTCTACATTGACGATGGCATTTCAGGAACGACCTTCAATCGGCCTGGTTTCCAGGAAATGATTGCAGATGTGGAGGCGGGAATTGTCAAACGGGTTATCATCAAGGATATGTCCCGCTTCGGCCGTGATTACCTGCAGGTGGGTATGTATACCGAAATCATGTTCCCAGAGCATGATGTTCACTTTATTGCCGTAAACGATGGGGTGGACAGCACCCAGGGCGACAATGAGTTTACTCCCTTCCGCAATATCATCAATGAGTGGTATGCGAAGGATACCAGTAAAAAAATCCGTGCTGTTATGAAGGTCAAGGGAAACGCCGGGGAACATTTGACGACTAATGCGCCCTACGGATACATGAAAGACCCGGATGACAGCAAACATTGGATACCCGACCGTGAGGCTGCCGATGTGGTCTATGAAATCGGGCTGTATGTTATGGATGGGTTTGGACCGTCCCAGATAGCACGAAAGCTGCGGGAGCGGAAAATCCTTACGCCCTCAGCTTACTATGAAAGTAAGGGTATCATCTGTAATGTTAAAAATCAGGGCGACCCTTATAATTGGGACAATACCACGATAGCGGGAATTATGGATCGCTGGCGTGAATACCTGGGACATACAGTGAACTTCAAGACCACAAAGAAGTCCTACAAGAGCAAAAAGAAAATTAAAAATCCCGAAAGTGAATGGGTCATCTTTGAAAATACCCATGAACCTATCTGGACAGAAGCCATTGCCGAGGCTGTAAAGCAGGCGCGGCAGTCACGGCGCCGTCCGACAAAGATGGGCGAAATGGGGATGTTCTCCGGCATGATGTACTGTGCCGATTGTGGCTCGATCCTGTACCAGTGCAGAGCGACCGGTTTCCGAAAGGATCAAGAATATTATATCTGCTCTGGTTACCGTAAGGGAAAGCAGGTATGCAACACACCACACTCCATCCGAACGGTTATCCTGGAGGAACTGATCCTTCAAAATCTGCGGGAGATTGTGTCCTTCGCAAGAAGCCATGAAAACCGCTTCGTTCAAATGGTCATGGATATGGATGTAAAGGAGCGCAATAAAGGTCTTGCCAAAAAGCGCAGGCTACTGTCTGAAAGTAAGAAGCGTATCACGGAACTGGATATGATCTTCAAGCGGCTGTATGAGGACAACATCAGCGGAAAGCTGACAGACGAGCGTTTTCACAAGCTGTCCACCGACTATGAAGCGGAACAGGCTGGCTTGCAGGCACAGGCTGCAATGCTCCGTGAGGAAATCGAAGAAGCAGAAAGCAAAAGTGCCAATGTTGATAGGTTTCTGTCCGTTGTCCGCCAGTACACCGATATCCCGGAGCTGACACCCCGTATCCTGCATGAGTTCGTTGAGAAGATCGTCATTCACGCGGCGACCGATCCCCATAGCAAAATCAACCGCAGGCAAGAGGTAGATATCTACTACAAAGGTATCGGGATTTTGGAAATGTCCAAAGTATTTGATAGCAGGCAAAAATGAAAGAAACGGCATAGCCGAAGCTATACCGTTTCTCTCTCGCCTTAGAATGTTTTCTTAACTGGACACCCCTAAAGGCGGTCTTTTTTTTAATGAAATATGAAAAATTCATACATATTGAGAATATAAATGATTTTTCAAAAAAGGAGGAGCTTTATAAAATGCATGAAATTATTAAAAAAAATTCTGTACCCTATTGACAATATGTTGAATACAACATATTATAATTATACACGGAGGGAAGCATACTAATGTATGAAATTATTTTGTATGATACAGAAGATGGGAAATGCCCGATGCAAGAATTACTCGATTCTTTGGAACCCAAATTATTAGCAAAAACCTTGAGATCTATTGATTTATTGGAGAAAAATGGTCCATTACTAAGAGAACCGTATTCAAAATCATTGGAAGATGGGATATTTGAGCTACGTACAAAGCAAGGTTCTAACATAACAAGGGTTTTATATTTTTTCTTCATAGGCAAAAAAGTAATACTAACAAATGGATTTGTAAAAAAATCTCAGAAAACACCAAAAGCTGAAAAAGAATTGGCAAAAAAGTATAAAGCTGATTATGAACGGAGGTATGGTTTATGAGTAGTTATAAGGATTACAAAAAGAAAGCATTACAAAATCCTATGGTGAAGGCTGAATATGATGCTTTACAACCAGAGTATGATATTATTCAAGCAATGATTGATGCCAGAGTTCAACAAAATATGACACAGAAAGAATTGTCAACTAAAACAGGTATTACACAAGCTGATATAAGCAGGATTGAAAACGGAACGAGAAATCCAAGTTTAAATATGGTAAAAAAACTTGCTCAGGGGTTAGGTATGCAGTTAAAACTGGAGTTTATTCCAACTGCTGTGAAAAAATAATGCATAAAAGGCTGCCGAAAGGTGGTCTTTTTTCTTATAAAAAATATGACATATTAATGGTGCAGACAACATGGTAATCAATTCTCAAAATGATATTTTTGTCTACAAACTTCGATTAACACTCGGAATTTTTGTTCTATAATATTATAAAAAAATAAAAGGAGATATGTCATGAACCCCGAGCGACTTTGTCGGTCTGGGCTTGGCAAGGCTTATAAAAAGAAAGCATTACAAAATCCTATGGTGAAAGATGAATATGATGCTTTACAGCCAGAATATGATGAGAAGCAGCTAACAATTAGCACTAGAGATTACTTCAACAACTAAGTTTTTCTTATAAAAATGTTTCTCTTCTAAAAAATGGTATATATGAAATATCCGTTTTAGGAAGGAGGGCAGTTTTATAAGAAAACAAGGATTCTCCTAACCTCAAATGAAATGTAGGTAGCGAGATGAATTGTATAGTTAACCTAGCGTCAGTAGTGGGCGGAGAGAAAACGGTATCCCCTACTGACAAGAAGTAAGCACCGTCGGGTTTTGCTCGGCAATCAGCCTTCGCGAGATACCGGCTGGGGATTAAAACAAAGAGAAAGCCGGAGGCAGCGATGCTTCCGGTTTTTGTTTTATAAAAAATATTTCTTAATTTTTGTCATATTAAGATTGCAACAATATTTCAAAAATAGGAGGAAGAACAATGAAAACATTGATTGAAAAATTTACAGAGACAGTACGTCTGACTGCGACAAATTTTTGTCTTACAGATGGACTTAACAGAGATGGTATTGATAGTATTTCTTTTACACAGCATAAACGGGGACTGGCAAGATATATTTACGGCAAATCATGTTGTCTAGGAGGTTTAACGAAAAGCTCAAATCCTAAATTATATGCTATTGCTACTGATGAAATAGTGTATATTATTAATCTTGAATCTTTTGGTTTGGATGCAGTTAAAGATAAGGAAAAGCTTCCAATGAATACAATCACTTTGGAGGATCACAGAAGGACATGGATAAAAAGACAGGAAACTCTTTTAGATGGATATATGCTGGACCTGCGAGCAAATCAGCAAGGAGTTGAAATATCTGAAAGCCAATTGAAAAAATGTAAAGACCTTTCCAGGCATTACTTGTTATATAAGGAGCTGCCAGAAGACAAATTGTTAAATCCACTGGGATTCTTCGCTACATATAAGGATTGCGAAAACCACTTATGCGGTTATATTGATTTGGAAAAAGAAACGATAAAAAGATTAGAGGATACTTCTAGTGTCTTATGCTTCAAAATAATATGTGATATCTTGATTCAAATGTGTATGAAAGCGCATATTGGTGTAGAACCATGGGAGATGGCTTTATCTGGTGCTTTAAAAAAAGAGATGAGAAGTGTAGAAGTTTTCTTGGAGAGTGGCGGTAAAACAGTAAAAAGTTATATGCCGGTATTGTTCCTGTTGGAAAAATTGGATAAGAAAGAAGATTTCGATATCTTAGATTTTTTATCTGCCCCAAAAGGTAAAGATAGATTTTCTAAACTTCCGCTTACTGATATGAACGGTTTATCTGTTATAGATGGGTTATCATGCAAAGATATTGTTAAGGTATCCTATCGAGGAAAGACGATTTATGAAAAGCCAGAAGAACGATGTCGCTGCTGGACAAGAGGTTAATCTGGCATACTATCAGATTGTTTCAGTCTTTAAAGAAAAAAGTAAAAGATCAGTTCATCTGGTCTTTTTTTATGGAATCGAATTCTTTTTTGAAATCGTATAGTGCCTATCTTATCATATTAGAAGCGTAACGAAATTTCAAAATAGGAGGAATAAAAATGAAGACATTGATTGAACAATTTGTAACGCAGGTGTTAAGTTCTACAGAAAATTTTACCCTGACAGATGGAATACACAATATAACTTGTACTCAGTTTAAAAGAGGGCAAGCTATATTTGTCTATGGAAATGTTTCTGGTTCTTATGAATTAAATTTAAATATATCTGCTGAGAAAGTAACTCTACGCTTATATGCTATCGTTAGAGAAGGGCAAATTTATTTTTATGATTTAAATTGTTTTGGAATCTATGCAGGAGAAGATAAGCAGAAACTTCCAAAAGATTGTATGACTTTGAAAGAGTATCAAGAATTGTGGAAAGAACGTCAAAGACAGCTTATAAAAGAATATCAAGAAGAATTTTTGGAAGGAAAACTTTTAAGGGAAAAGATTCAAGATATTCAGCTATCTGAAAAATCATCAAACAAATGCAAATGTGATGCTCGGCGGCATCTGTTACATAAGACATTTCCCGATGACCTTGCTATCTCTACAGATATTTCTATTAGCAAGCAGGATTGTGTTGATCATTTATGTGGATTTATTAATCTGAAAGAAAAAATCAAACAAAAACTGATAGATGAGAATAATGATTTGTCATTAAGATTAGCGAAAAATCTTGTTGTAAAAGACTATATGGAAAAACATATAAACGTGGAACCATGGGAGTTAGAATTGGTTGAAAATCTAAAAGATTCGATGAAAAGCGTAAAGATTACTTTTGAGTGTAATGGAAGGACAGTAGAAGGGCGTGTTCTTGTTGCGTCTTTGCTACTAAATTTAAACTGCGGATATGATTTCGATCTCTATGATTTTACAAGTATTTCAGAGGGGAAAAAGGTATTTTCTAAATTAAAGAGTTTTTGTTTACCAGGAATGTCTAAGCTGTTTTGCAAAGATATTGTCCTGATAACTTACAATGGGAAAACTCTTTACAAAAGAGCAAAAAAATAAAGGAGAATATATATGAGTTATCATTTTAAAGATTCAGGATATCCTGGAGAAGATTATCTTATCGTAACAAAAAAAGGAAAAGAGGAAGGAAACCTTCCTGACGGCATTATCCTACTTGGAGGATTAATGTATTGCGATATGGATTTTCGAAACTGGATAAGAGAAGCGGAGCAAAATGGATATTACGTTTATCCGGCAAAACATTGCAATGATGAACATGAAGTTACTCATATTTCAGAGTTCGGTTTTGTAAACCGCTTTGGTTTTTTCATAACAAAAGAACCATTGTTTGTACATAGTCATGAGGATATCATGATCGGACAAGGCTGGTTTGTCAGGAAACATACTACTGATTTTATGGAAGCCTTACAGACTTTAGACGATAAGGAGAAAGCAGATGGAAGATAGAGAAAGTAAAGTGCAATCATTAGATGAATATTTAGGAGAAAGAGGACTTTCGTTTCCTGTATCCGATTTTATGTTGGACAAAACCCGCATCCCTCACGGTCTGACCAGCAGAGCGGAAAAAAGGATGCATAGAGAAGCAGATATTGCGAGAAATGATTATTCAAAAAGGCGCATAGCCGCAATTAATGAGTACAATGCTAAAGTTAAAAATGGGGAGATTAGGAAGCCAAATATAATTGAAACATCCCTTAAAACAGCTCATGGACATGAGGACAATCCTTCGGTTCAGGCGGCAAGGCGCATGTTGAAAAAAAGAGGAATTGACTGGAAAACGGGTAAAAAACTAAAAACATTAGAAGATGATTCTGTAAAATAACTATAGGAGTATTTATTATGAAAAAATTTCTCGATCGGCTAAAGGATAAGGGTTACAAAATTTCTGGAAGTAAAGCTTTTTTGCTTGGCGTAGAATTCACTATTTGCAGCGGATATATCCATACAGCAATAGGAAGACAGAAATCATATTGGCTGGAATTAAAAAAGGATTAGAGATGAAGACTACGATTTATTGTGTTATAATGAATTAAAACTCAAAAGAAAGGAACGTAATCAAATGGAAGATAAAAAGAATGCTGTTATCGTAGTTGACTTTGGGCAAAATACATTTGGCGGATATTTTATTAAATATTCAGATGGAAGTATAAGGTCTTTGTGTAAAGAACAGTTGATCGAAATATTAAATAATAAGCGTGAAGCGTAATTTCTCATCGAACAATCAATGTAAGAAAAAAGATCGGTTTAACCGGTCTTTTTTTCTTGCACGTATTTTTTCATATTATAAGGGAAATCGAACGCTCGAAATAATATAGGAGTAACGGGTTTGCTGCAGCACAAAATCTGGATTTTACTCTTATGGATCAAATGATTGCAATAAATAAAATTTATAATGAAGATTGTTTGGATGGAATGCAGAAAATAGATGATAAATCCATCGACCTTATCTGCACTGACCTTCCTTACGGCCAAACAGCAAGAAATAAGTGGGACTCTGTAATTCCATTTGAGCCACTATGGGAACAGTATGAACGTATCATTAAAGATAATGGGGCAATTATTCTGTTTGGCAATGGAATGTTCACTGCAGATCTTATGCAAAGTAACCGAAAGCTCTGGCGGTATAACATTATATGGGAAAAAACACAGCCTAGTGGACACCTTAATGCAAATAAGATGCCGCTCCGGAAACATGAAGATATCTGTGTTTTTTATAAAAAATTACCTACATATAATCCGCAAAAAACAAGCGGACATCCAAGAAAAGTAAGTAAAACAGAACATAAACGCAATAGCAAAAAATCAACGGATTACAGAGAGTATGACTTTGTATCCTATGACAGCACAGAGCGGTATCCTACATCTATCTGGAAGTTTCCAAAGGATACCCAAAAATCTGCGCTACATCCAACGCAAAAGCCCGTGGCACTCATTGAAGAAATCATCAAAACGTATACAAATCCTGGTGATTTAGTATTAGATTCTGCCGCTGGCAGTTGTACAACAGCTGTAGCAGCAATAAATACGGGACGAAATTATATCTGTTTTGAAAAAGATAAAGAATTTTACGAAATTGGATGTAAAAGAGTTTAACAACTAATTTTTTCTTATCAGGACCGTCTAAGGATGACGGCGAAAAGTTTACAAAAATTCTTTTTCTTTGCAATTTGACATAATAAAGATGCGGGCAGGAATTTTCCTCACTGTTTTGATAAAATACAATTGTCTAAAAATCATGTGTGGTTCTGTCAGAGCCACGGGATGCATCTCCTAAAAATCTGACAATTACTCCTGCCCTGACAGCCTTAGCTTACAGCTAAGGCTTTTTTTTGCATGGAATTCGATTCTTTTTTGAAAAAAGTTGTAGGTGAAACACAAGCATATTAAGAGAGTACATATTTTTCAAAATAAGGAGGATTAAAAATGGGAAAGAAAAATGTAAAAGGGGATAATGCTATTTCAGTAAAGTTACTTACAGTTAAAGATTCTCGTGTAGTTAGATCTTTAGATTTTATTTCTTGTTTCAGTGTGGAAGAGTGGTTAGATGATAACACAGATTATGCCTGGGGCATTTTTAAAAATGATGAATTGATCGGGTATTGTACGATAGGTATTGCCGATGATATGGATGCAATCGTTGAAAGCCATCCCGAACATACAGTTGATTCTCTTTGTATCAGCGATGTATACATTGAAAAAAGATATCGTCACAAGGGTTATGGAACACAACTTATTGCAGAGGTAATTCAAGATCGATGGAAATTAGACGGCTGTAAAAATACAGTGTATTTATCTGTTCTTCATAATGAACTAACAAGTTTTTATAGTAAAATAGGATTTAAACCTTTAGATGAACCGGATGGCAACTTTTCTGGGGATATGGTTTTGTCTGTTAATTCACTGCAGTAGAAACAAGTATAAGCGGAGGATTATAAAAAATGAAACGATTATTAACAGGTTGCCCTATCTGCGGCGGGAAATTACGTTGTGATAAAATAAACCAGTACGTAAATAGACACACCGTTAAGAAGAATGGAGAATTAACAAAGACATGTGAAAAAATAAATTACGGTGAAATAACTTCTTCTTTTTATTGTACAAAGAAAGATTGCTATTTTTCGACAAATACAGATTGGGTAGGAGAATATCCATATGAGTACATCGAAATAGACTTGGACGATGGAAAATTGTATTGGGAGGATGGACGTGATTAATACAAAAAATGGGAAAACTATCATGATAAAAGAAAAAGCAAAGTTAATTGCAGACAGCTTTTTAGATGATATGAATCCAGATTTATGGAACGGTGAAGGAAATAAACCTAAATCATTTAATGAAATGATATGGGATTATCCAATATCCGATACCGTCAATCTGGAAGTCACATTTGGTTATGATGAACTTGATGGTTGGAAATATTACTGCGATTTGGTATATGAGTCCGACAACAGTTCTTTTGCCGAACAGAGCGGATATGAAATTAATTCTCCGCACAATATCACCAATACAATATTAGAGTTATGCAAAAACTATGATTAAAACATCAATTCTCATTAGAAAAGTTATCGCTGCTTAGGTAGTGGTAACTTTTTCCTTTTGTTCAGACATATTAGATGAGGAAAATAATTTTCAAAAGAGGGAGGAAATTGGAATGAAATTATGGACGGTACAGCCGGTTGAGGCAATCAATATCATTGAAAAAACAGGTGCATTTGCCTGTGACGAGACTAAATCAGATAAAGATTTCAGAAAAGCATACGAGTGGATAGCAAAAGAGATGGATAAAAGGCAAATTACTCATCCAAAAGATTTGACATTGCCACTCTGGGCTTGGCATACAAGAGACTGGAAGCATAAAAAACCGGATCTTAGAAATATCGGACTTGGTACACCGGGCGAAAAATCTGTATGTATTGAGTTTGAGATTGATGATTTGCAAGTTTTGTTATCCGACTTTTTCGCCTGGCATTCTGTTTTAAATGGTGTTTTTTATAACGACAGTCATACAGAGGCTGAGTGGAACGAAAAAGATGCATGGTATGAAGCACTATCAGGCAAGCAAAAGGGAATTGAAACCTTAAAAAGCTGGCAGAAAGTATTTGATGTAAATGCTTTTGAAAATGAATTTTGTCAAAATGGACGTTATATACAGGCGACATTTTGGAAACTTACAAAAGAAATGATAACAGATGTGCGCTATTTCACCGCTAGATAACAGGAGGGATCATGAACGATAAATAGAAATGTATAAAAAATTTATTTGCTACTCTAATGGTCACGAAAATCTGGTGCTTTATCTGGATAACATTGGAAATCTTGATTGACGGGTACACAATAATTCATTTCTTAAAAAGACTGCTTGTAAAAGTAGTCTTTTTTTATTTAACAGCTAAATTTTTCTTATAAAAATGTCCCTTTCTAAAAAGAGGTAAGCACCGCGGGGAGGAAACATTGGCATTCAGTCTCCGTCAATACCGGTTGGGAATTAAAACAAGAAATATGTTTTTTAGCCTATAAGTTTTTCTTCATACTCATCCATATTATCTACGAAACTAATTTTCAAAACAGGAGGAAAACAACATGACAAGAGGTTATTTTGTGTTAGAAATGAAAGGGCTTTTACATGCAGCAGCATTGATGTCTGATGCATATTTGGAAGGCTATGGGAAAGAAATCATTGAAGCTTTCTTAAACAACAATGAGGAAAGATTGTTAGATACCTTACGAGCGAAAATGAACGAAAAAGACAGGACAGAGATGGATAGATATATCTGTCCTGAATGGTATCGTATTACAAAGAAATCCGAGGCTAAGGATTATATTGCTGAATATGGATATGTTATTTCGGCTGAGAAATTAAAAATCTATAATAATGGCAAATTGTTGATCACAATGGACAAGATAACTGCCAAAGAATGGCTTTATCTTATTGAACATAGCGATAAAGTAGATGCCTGTTATTTTTATTCAGATGAAAAGCTGCATAGTGATTATAGCAACGACCGAAAAATTTATCGTGTGTTTGAGAATGCCTTTGCTAATGGTGTAAAAGCATCTCAGTTTGATCTTATACCTAAAAAATACAGCGATATTAGTTTAAGTGATGACCATTGTGCTGATTGCTGGCATCGAATAGACAGCCCATCCTATGAGAAATTCTTATCCTTTAAAAAAATTCCGGGTCGTATCAAGTTCATTGTCTCTAAAGAATATACTGGCTGGCGGGCACATATACAGTTGCCGTATATAAGAATATCTATCTTAACACCAGGACGTTCAGAAAGAACTGTCATGAATATGCTACGGGAACATATTAAGCGATTTACAGATGAATATATGGATTTTTTGAGATTAAGTAATTTATATAACGAAATTTACAAGGAAATACGCACAGGAGTAGTTACAAAAAAGGAAGATATATTTTTCATTAACGGAAAAACCATAACAGAATATATGGATAGGATATCAGATTATGCTGCTGATAAAAGCTGGTTTTTACAGGGGAAGGATTTTTCATTATCAGCTATTAAAGAGAATCTATACCATAGTTGGAATCGAATTGTTCAGAAAAATTGAGCTAAACGATTGTCATAAAGAACAGGGGGGTTACCCTCTGTTTTTTTATAAAAATTTTTTTAATTCAAATCATTCAAATTAATTGTGCAGGAAACAACGAAAAGAAAGGCGGTGTCATTATGAAAAAGTTTTTAACAAGAAAAAACAAGGATTCTCCTAACCTCTAAATGAAATGTAGGTAGTGAGATGAATTGTAGAGTTAACATAGCGGCAGTAGTGAGCGGAGATATCGGTATCTCCTACTGCCAAGAGGTAAGCACCGCCGGGAGGAAACACCGGCATTCAGTCTCCGTCAATACCGGCTGGGGATTAAAACAAGCCCTTACAAGAAATGGTAGGTGATTTAGATGAAAAGATTAATGACATGGGTATTGTGTACAATGATGTGCTTTAGCACAGCGGTAACTTCAATTACGCCTGTTACTGTTTTAGCCAAGTGCGCTCACAAGCATACCCAATGGGTAAAATTAGTTAACACTACATGCACTAAAGATGGAAAGACTGTATATGTGTGTAATGATTGTAATAAAACATTAAAAGTGGTAAAAACACGTCATTATGGACATAAATTTGTGAACTACTATGTAGCTCCTACCTGTAAAAAAGGAGGAGCAAGCGGACAATACTGTAAACGTTGTAGAAAAAGAACTATAACAAGATCTTACCCAGCAAAAGGTCATAATTGCAAAATTCAGACTTCTCCTGCTACGTGTACAAATCCTAAAATTGAGATTAAGACGTGTATTCGCTGCGGTGCTAAGTGGGGTTCTACTAAAGGAAAAGCTTTAGGACACAAGTGGCGTAAGTGGACAATTGATCCAAAATCATTGTTAAGAGGTCACAAAGCCAGACTAATAAGGACGTGTAGTCGGTGTGGTAAAAAAAGTTATAGATACAAGTAGAAGTATAAAGGAGAGATTAGTATGAAGAAGTTATTAACAGTAGTATTGTGTGCTTTAATGGTCTTTGGTTCAGTAGTATCTGTTGCTCCTACAACAGCTTTAGCCAAGTCCAAATGTTCCCACAAAAAGACTAAGTGGGTAACTTTAGTTAAAGCTGATTGTACACAAGAAGGTAAACGAGCTAAAATGTGCACTAATTGTGGAAAAACTTTAAAGACTGTGAAAGTTAAAAAAACTTCCCACAACCTTAGAAGACAGGTGCGTAAAAAGCCAACCTGCTCTTCCCCAGGCGAAGTAGCTTGGTATTGTACTAACCCAGACTGTATCTACGGTTACAGAAAATACTACAAGACTAAACAAATTAGACCGTTAAATCATAAATGGAAATCCAAGACTTATGCAGCTACATGCACAACGCCAAAGGTTGAAATCTCCATTTGCAGTAGGTGTCATGCACAAGATTCTTTCGTTCAAGGAAGAGCTTTAGGGCACAAATGGAGTAAATGGAAGCTAAGTGCAACAAGTATGGTAAAAAAGAAACCTAAGAAAACAAGAGTGTGCAGTAGGTGTCACAAAAAAGAAACGGTTTACATTAAATAGTAAATTAGGGCATTGGGGTATCGCAGCCCCTTTGCTTTTTAGCAAAGAGATCATAATAAATATTTTTCCTTTAGCTCCGATAAGCTATTAACAAAGAACTTTGGCTAAGAACTTTAGCCAAGTTGTATCTACGTTGAAGCTGAATTGGGGACTAAAAAGGAAAGGAGGAAATTACTATGAAGAAATTAGCGACATTAGTATTGTGTGCATTAATGCTCTTTAGCACAGTGATGCCAGTAACCACTTTAGCAAAGACTAAAAAGTGCACTCATAAAAATACTACCTGGGTAACAACTTCTAAAGCTACATGTACAGCTACAGGAACAAAAGTAAAGAAGTGTAAGAACTGCGGAAAAATCTTAAAGACAAAAAAGATTGCTAAAACAGCACACACTTACAAAAGTAAAACTTTTACTAAAGCTACATGTACAACCCCTAAAATTGTCGTTAAATTTTGCACAAAATGCAAAAAACAGCTAGCTTTCGAAAAGGTTGGAAAACCGCTTGGACATTACTGGCACTCATGGAAGAAAAATCCCATTACAGGAAAAGTAAGTAGGGGTTGCTATCATTGCAAAGTACGGCAGTATAAGTAAATCACTAGAGATCAAAAAGGAGGAAATCACTATGAAGAAGTTAGCTACATTAGTATTGTGTGCATTAATGCTCTTTAGCACAGTGATGCCAACAACCACTTTAGCAAAGACTAAAAAGTGTACACATCCAAAAGAAGTTGTAAAAGTAGTGAAAAAAGCCACTTGTACTGAAGATGGTAAAGTAACCTACACGTGTAAAAAGTGTGGTAAGCTACTTCAGACTTCTAAGGTGAAAAAGCTAGGTCACAAATGGAGTGATTGGAAAATTACTTCAAAGGCGAAAAACAAAATGGTTAACATCAGAAGAAGCTGCAAACGGTGTAAGAAAGTGCAGAAGCAGACTTGCCCAGACGTTGGATACTGGGGATGGTATTAAGCAACAAGATGGTATTAATTAAATAAAATTCTAGTAAAAGAACTAACAAAGGAACTCTAGAGGTTAACCAAGAAAAGGTAGGTTTCAACACCTACCTTTTCTTTTCTATTCGCACACTTCTCCAAGTTGGCAATAGTTTGGTTCATTGCCAACTTTTAGCCAAGAGGCTCATAGACATAAGAAAAGCTCTGGTATATACCGGAGCTTTTTTTATGGAAAAAAGGTAGCAAAGTTTTTCTTCGTTCCTTTCCATATTAAAATCGTAAATAAATTTTCAAAATAAGGAGGAACAAGAAAATGAAAACAAAGTATTACAAAATCAGAAAAGAAAAAATAACCAAGAAGTCTTATGAACCAAGAAGCAGCATTTTATGTATGCAGGAGGTGTGAAAATGGGAGCCTGTTATAGCGTAAATCTCAATATCACCCTTAGAAATGAAACCGCAGCCATAAAAGCAATGCAGGAATATATCAAAAAAGAGCAATTCCATATAAATTTTGGTTTAGAAGACAACAGGAAACGTGGTATCGGCATCGGTACTTTTGCTGACCTGTTACAAATCTTTTTCTCATCCTGTAACGGACCTGTCAATGATGTTTTGAGGGAAGACGATCATATCGTTTATGATTCTGACTTTGATGCTTCTTACAGCTGGGAATCTGTCATGACAGAGATATTTGACTGTATTGCTCCATTTTTAGAAGATGAGTCTTCGTTAGGTATCTATCCAGATAATGAAAAGATACAACTTGTCGTTAAAAATGGAATTGTTTTGGAAGTATAAAAGGAGAAAAATATCATGTTTACAAAAAACAAAGTCTTTGCTTATGAAAACAGTGATGGTGATAAAGGTATCATTATTGCAAGATCTATTAATGAAGCCGAAAAAATCTTCCATGAAAAATATCCAGAACGCAAGATTGTTGATAACTACTATGACTATTGTCAGAACGGAGCGTATTTGTTTGAGATGGACAAAGTGGACAACAATAAATTATATTGTTGTTTTCCATGGTAATGATATTTACAAGACAAGAATGGAGAGAATCATCATGATTACAAAAGAAGCCATAAAAAATGGATTTGAAAAGGGAGTTATTTCCATTGAGGATGACTATGCAGGTTGTTTAGGAGCTTGCTGTAGGATAGGAGATAATGCTTTCTATTTTATTGATGCAGAGGATGCTTATTTAACAAAGGAAGAATATTGGAAGTCATATACATTGAATATGACAATAAATATGATTTTTAATGTTCTCAAAAATGTTGAGGCAGCAGAAGAAAATGGAATTGACTATGCTGAACTGGCATACTACGAGGCTGTTTTAACAACTAATTTTTTCTTATAATATGGAGTAACTTAGCAGCAGTAGCGAACGGAGATATCAGTATTGTCTACTATTAAGAGGTTAAGCATCGCCGGAAAAGTCCCGGCATTCAGCCTCCGTAATGAGGCTGGGGATTAAAACAGCCGAATAAATCAATAATTTTTATATTGAATCAATAGATTCATTAAAAATGGAGGATAAATATGAGTATTACAGTAAGAGAATGGATTGAGAAATTCAATAATGGAGAGTTTGATAGTAAAGATATTAAAACTCAATGTGTAGCGGGATGGATTGATTGGCATTGTGCGGAAGAAGAGCTACCCGGAAGGTTAAAAGCGATGGGAAACATTATTAAAAATATAAAAGATGATTACATTCTAGATAATTTTAAAGTAAATTTTAAGAATAATTGTCCTGTTTATTCCCCGTTATTTGACTATTTTAGATTTACTCCAATAAAAAAGGGCAAAGAAGCGATAGATTCCAACATCGTGAACAAATTGACTTTCGGAGTAGAATGCGGACATCCATTTGGTGGTGATTTCATGTATGAAATTTTCACCGGAAGAAGTGGATATTCGGTTGAATTCCACTGCAAAAATGAGCAAGAAGTGTTAAAAGTAATTACACAGCTTGCCAAAGAACTTCAAAAATGGTTTTTGTTACTTGACATAGGATGCAGTGTCATAAAATGTGCTGCTCCAAATAAAGTTTTTCAACTTCTAGCATATACTAAAAAAATTCTTACAGACAACTCTTTATTGGAAGCAAAAGATACGGATATTCTCTATCGTGATAAAACTGGTGAATATATGGTAGGAAGTCTTGCTTTTAATACGATTTTTTCAAGAATAGAGCCTGGTAGTGAAAAAGATTTTTTCGAGGAACACAGATATCGTTCTAATGATTTCTTTATTCTTTCCAGAACAGCAATCGCTTTAGGACTTCTTCCATTAGAAGATTCTGATGGAAAAGACCTTATTATCGGAGTTGATAATGAAGAGGCAAAAGAAGCTTTATTGGGTGAACATGCATTTGAGTTAAAGCTTGGAAAGAATGACTGGGTAGAGTATTCATTTACTCTGACAGATAACATTATCAAAGTTATAAATTATGAAAAAATGTCAAAGTTATATGACTTTGATATCATCTAACATAAAGGAGAAATACCATGGCAAGAGGCACGATGTACGAATTACAGAGAGAAAAAGATTTTTTAAATCAATTACAGGAAGAAGAATTATATGAGCATCTTCCAGATATTGCAGAGTTTGTGAAAACAGAAAAAAATAAAGAAGGCGCAGTATGTATTCTTTTAGAAGAAATGCAGGAACTGGGAGCTGTTGTTGGAAAAGAAGATGACATCCCTTATATCATTTTTACAAAAGAGTGCAAAGAAAATTATTTCCGGGATCGTTTTGCGAAGGTAAAAAAAATGGTTGCCGATATGGATCTGGATGAGTTTTCCAACAGTGATCTTTTTACTTTAAGAGATACTATCCAGGATAACTGGGGCGATATGGCTTATGAAGATTCCATGATACCATTTGATCAGTTTATCCGGACAGCCATCCCTGATGCAAAATATTACATCGGAAACATCATTTATCTGCATTAGAAGGAGAAAAATATGAAATGGTTATTAAAGATCTCTTATTCCTGGGGCGATGAAGAACCTTATCAGGAGTTTAACAGTTTTGAAGAAGCATGGGATACCGCTAAAAAGTATGCCTGTAATGAAGCAGAAACAGCATCCATTGAAGCTAATAATGAAACCTGTGAAATAGGACTTACTTTTGAAAAAGAGGAAAATCGCGGACGAATCAGTTTGCATTACACATATGATAACAGCTATTGCTATTATGATGTGCTGCCTCAAGAAGTTACAGATACGGATTGTATTAGACAATCAGAGAAGGCAGATGCAATCAAAATATCTATGGAAGGAGGCTATCTTGTAATAGATGAGTCTCAAGACCCGAATTACCCAGGGGTAGATATTGAATTTATACCTAACGATGAAAAAGAGTTACTTTATACCCGCCCAAGAGTCGTAATTGAAAAGCCAAAAGGCGAAAAATTACGATGCTTAATCTGGAACAATAAATCTTCTGAGGATTACTCAGATAAGATTATATTTGAATAAAAATCTTTGCATTGCATTCAGCCTATTGTTAATAGAGGTTGGGGATTAAAACGATTTTGAAATATTGTTATAGTTTTATTGTAAAAGACCGCTCCATTTTGGGGCGGTTTTTTCATATAATGCAGCAAATCCATAACCTGTAATACACACAGCTTTTATGGAAAAGAATCTGATTCCATAAAAATAATCATAAGATATGTGGTTCAACAACTAAGTTTTTCTTATAAAAATGTTTCTCTTCTAAAAAATGATATATATATGAAATATCTGTTTTAGGAAGGAGGATAGTTTTATAAGAAAAACAAGGATTCTCTTACCCTCTAAATGAAATGTAGGTAGTGGGATGAATTGTAGAGTTCACATAGCGGCAGTAGCGAGCGGAGATATCGGTATCTCCTACTGCCAAGAGGTAAGCACCGCCGGGTTTTGCTCGGCAATCAGCCTTCGCGAGGATACCGGCTGGGGATTAAAACAATTGCATGAAATACGATTCTTTCGTTGAGAAAATGATCGAAAAGGAGATTATAAATATTCCTTCATATTAAGAAAACAAACATGTTTTCAAAATTAAGGAGGATTAAAAATGGCAGGAAGAAAAACTACAAATAAGGAAAAGATAGAAAAAGCAAAAAAGGAATTAGAAACACTGTCTGCTATTCTTGGGAAGATATTAGATGATACAATGACCCAGACAGAAGCAGCGAGAAAACTTGGCATTACACCACAGGAATTTCGAAATGAAACAATAGGAAATTTTACAAACTATGTAAAAAAGAAAAATATCTTAACAGAGGATGATATCCTAGCGTATCTAAAGGATATGGAAACACCGCTTGACCGGGTAGCAAAAGATATGTTTAATATCACAGATAAAAACAAACTGTTGATCATCGAGATCGAGGATCCCGAAGATTTTATACATGTCATGAAAGAAACCCTTACGGAAAAACAATTTTATGTGATGTCTTTGCGGTATGGTTTTGATGAGGAACCGATGACATACCAAAAAATCAGTGAACGCATAGGAACACAAAAAGAATGGGTACGGCAGATTGAATATAAAGACCAGAATAAAGACAGTGATGATGTACAGACAGCAGATACTGGTGTGATCGAGACAGATGCGAATGGACTTGCTACAAAGAGCGGACTTCCATTAGGATTATATCTGATGGTAGAAACAAAGGTGCCGGAACAGGTTACATCTACAGTTAACCCATGGTTCATCAGCCTGCCTTTCACAAATACTGCAGCAGATACCAATACAAACACAGACCATGCAGCAGACGGTGTGGCAGACAGTATCGGTGGTGAAAAATGGCTGTATGATTTCGTATCTTATCCAAAGAACCAGACAGGAAACCCTACGATCGATAAAGCTGTCAGAAACGCTTATTCCAGTGATGCAAAAGACAGAAACGGCGTAGTTACTTCCAGCAAGGATACAAATTATTCTGGTGCATTTGACTCCAAATCCCTGATCGTTTATAACGCAGATACTGCTGCAGAAAACAAAGCAGATACTACAGATGCGGCTTATGTTGCAAACCGAGGCGGATATACTAGCGCAAACAATACAGAAGCCGGCAAGGACGGTAAGGGTTACAGCAACGACTTTAAATATGATGATACAACAACTGCATCCGAAGGTGACCTTCTTGATTACCGTGTTGTATCTAAATTACCACATATCACATCAAAAGCTACTTATTTAAGCCAGTATACATTTACAGATGCATTATCTACTGGTGTTAACTATAACAAGGATTTCAAGATTGCTTTTTATGATAATGCTGCTGATGCAAAAGCTAACAATACAAAGAATGCGAAAGAGATCTGGAACCTTGATGGTGGAAAACATGAAGCTGCTTATGCAACAGTTACCGTATCTGGTGAAGACGGGACTGAAAAAGTGACAGCCAATAAAGCAACGATCACTTTGACAGAGGCGGGACTTAACCAGATCAATGGTACAAATGTAAAAGGTGCTTCCAATCCATACGAAGCCGTAGGTGATAAGGGGGCTACAAAAGCTGGCTACTCTGATTACTACATGGTACTGTATTATACAGCAACTGTAAATTCTGATGCATCCGTTACATTAGGTGACAGCGGTAATGCAAATGATATCTCCCTCGTATGGAGCCGTACAAACAATAAGTACAGTAACTCCTTACAGGATAGAAACTATGTATACTCCTATGGTATCGACCTGACAAAGACTTTCTCTGATAACAAAGGAGATGCAACAAAAGTACAGTTCAAACTGTATAACTCCACTGATGCATATTATGTTATCGCTAAAAAAGCAGAAGATGGGCTTTACTATGTGACAGGAAAGACAATGGACAAGGCACAGGCAACAACCTTTACTCCGGCTGCTTCAGGAAAACTCTATATCAAAGGTTTAGAGGGTGATAAATATCAGCTGACTGAGGTTGCAACAGACGACGGTTATACCTTATTAAAAGATCAGATGGTTATTAATATTGAAGAAACAAAACGTGATATCAAGGCTTCCGTAGCTGGTACGACAGGTTTAGATGACGCTGCAGCTGATAATATCATCGCTAATTATGGCACAGGTATCAAGAATGAAGACGGACAGCTGGTTAACGCAGCGACAACAGACATCGGGTCTAAAGCAGTGGCAGGACCAACAAGTGAGACAGCAAACGGTAGAACAATTGGTAAGACAGATATGTATGTTGGTGACATCCAGGCTGCAACCGCAACCGTAGACAGCAAACCTTGCACACTCCTTACTTCTTCTACAGGAGATACCACATCTCCAAACGCTGAAGTAAAGATGGCGATTGAAAACAACAAGGGCTTTAATATGCCTCTTACTGGTGGAACCGGTCTTGTTGGATTAGTAATCTTAGGAGCAGGACTTTTAGGAGGAGGCGTTTACTCCATGACAAGAAACAAAAAGAAAGAAGAAACAGCCTGCTAATAAAAATAAATAATTCTTTCGTTTCTGACCGGGGACAGGGGATGGTATCCCCTTCCCCGGTTTTTACGTTTAAAAAATATAAGAAGAAAAGCCCACGTATTTGTACGTGGAAGGATTTGAAAAATGAAAAAAAAGATAATACAGGTACTTATTATCCTTATAGGAGTCGCATTGCTCGTTTACCCCTGGATCGCAAATTATCTCAACGAACATGCAGCAAAATCTACGATCAGTACCTATGAGAACGAAGTAAAACATACAGATAAAAAAGAAAAGGAAGAAATGCTGGAAAAAGCAAGAGAATATAATGAAAAACTAGCTTCTTCCCATGTTGTCCTCACAGACCCTTTCTCCGAAGAGACCAATGGCGGAATAAGCGAAAAAGAATACTACCAGCTCTTAAATCTGGACAATACCGGTGTTATGTGTTCGCTGGAGATCCCATCAATTAATGTAGATCTGCCGGTATACCATGGAACATCAAACAGTGTCCTTGAAAAAGGAGTTGGACACTTAGAAGGGACATCCCTGCCAGTTGGTGGAAAAGATACCCATGCTGTTTTTACGGGGCATACAGGTTTGAACAAAGCAAAACTCTTTACTGACCTTACAGAACTGCAAAAAGGGGATCAGTTCTATATCCGTGTCTTAGATAAGATATTAGCTTATGAGGTATGCCGGATTGATGTAGTCCTGCCAGAAGATACAAGTAAATTAAGTGTCGTAGATGGACAAGACCTTGTTACATTAGTCACATGTACCCCATATGGACAAAATACCCATCGCCTCTTAGTCAGGGGAAAACGGACAAAATACTCACCAAAAGCTTACGAAAAAGAACGTGCAAAGAAAAAAGCAGGACGTTCCCAATGGATGCGGACTTACCAGAAAGCAATCCTGTTAGGGATTGGCATCACAAGCATTGTCCTGTTCATTATTTCTTTCATCAGAAAGAAATTACAAAAACGATAGGAGGCTTTTCATGCTGAAAAAAGTTTTTCGGTTTCTTTTTAGTGTATGCCTGATCGTACTTGGGATAGGGATGAGCCTCTATCCCGCAGTAAGGTCAGAAAAGATACATATGGAGGCAATCTCCTACCAAAAAGAAGTAGACAATGCTTATAAACAAAATAAAGAACAAAAGAAGAAAAAGGAATCCGATTCGTTTTACCAGTCGATTAAGAAATATAACGAAGATATTTATAAAAACGGACAAAAGGATTTTAAGGATGCTTTTTCCTATACATGGTTCCCTATCCCTCTTAATGGGTTTAAAGAAGAACGGTGTGGATATATCAAGATCCCAGCGATGGATGTACAGCTGCCGCTCTATGTGCGGGCGACCAAAAAGAACATGGCAAAAGGCGCAACAGTCTTAGGCAATACCTCTTTGCCGATTGGTGGGAACAACACAAATTCCGTAATCGCCGGACACAGGGGATATCAGGGCGCACCTTATTTCCGGGAAATCGAAAAACTACAGATCGGCGATAAAGTTTACATCAAAAATCAATGGGAAAAGCTTACCTATATCGTAAAACGTATCAAGATTGTATATCCAAATGACAGTGACGAGGTAAAGATTCAGCCAGGAAAGGATATGATCACTCTTCTTACCTGTCACCCATACCGATCCCATGGAAAATATCGTTATTTAGTATTTTGTGAGAGATTCACTTCAAAAAATAAAGAAAAAGATTCAAAGAAAACAACTAAGAAAACTGTGGTTACAACAAAAGATGAAACGATAACCTATGAACCATCTACACCAGATATCAAAAGGGAAAATACCATAAAAGTAGTGGCATTTATTTTTATATTGTGTTGCATTGCTTATATCTTCGTTTCGAAAATAAGGAACAGATAGTTAACAAGTAATTTTTTCTTATAAAAATATCTTTCTGTTTTCTGCATGATAAGATATAAAAACAAACAAGAGAACACACAACTCCTTATTTTGAAAATTTGTCGGTATATGGTCCTGCCGGAACCATGAGTGGAGAAAACCTAAATCTGGTAAATTTCTCTTGTTGTAAAGCCTTGGCAAAAGCCGGGGCTTTTTGTTTTGCAAGAAAAAACATATTAATGCAAAGAAGGGTTGGGTATATGTTCATTGGATTTTCCTAATCTTTCATACTAACCTATAGAAAGACTTTTATTTTTTCTAAAAGTCAGAAAGGAGAAAAATTTGACTCAGAGCAAAACAGAGAAAAACAGATCATCAAAAAAACGAGCATCTCCTGTCAGAAAAATGGATATAAGATGTTCTGTAACAGGAAAGGAGAAGATGATATCATGACAAGGTTAAAAAATGGAAATAAACAGGAAAGCAGGGCGGCTCCGAAATGGAAAAGATGGCTGCCAATGGGGATTGCTTTTTTATTGATCATCGCTTTTTGCGGGATTTTGTTTTATAATGTTGCGCTGGCGGCAGAAAAAAATTATAATCCCAATGGTTATTGTTATATAAAGGTGGGTGATGCTAATCTGCCTGTTTATGTATACTATAGAGGAGAAAAAACAGCACTTACAGAATCAGGTGATCATAAAGCCCTCTTTACTAGCAGATCAAGACCTGTTGAAGTAATATCTGATATAACAAATCCATCTCCAAACGGTAGTGTTGTCACAGACTTAAAAGTATCGGATGCAGGGAAAAAAAATACGGTAAAAGACTCTAATGGTTATTATAATACTATCTTATTTCACATTTCATTCAAATTAAAAGCGCATTATTATTTGAATGGTCAAAATATAAGCAAAAATTCTAAGGGTCAAACACCAGATAGTAACTTTAGTTTTGTTTCTGGTACCGGGGTAACAGTTCCAAAGGGACAAAAAGAAGCTCCATATGATATTTCTTATAATTTTAGCAAATACGCTGGACATAATACTTCGGATCGTACAATCACTATACCAGTTCGTTTAAATCTCAACAATACATCCATGCTTAAAGGACATGCAGAAAACAGTCCTTATATCTATGAGATGAAGGAAGAGTATTTAAAAGACTTTGACCTCATGGCTGCTATGGCAAAAAAACAGCAGCTCGAAGATACAGCAAAGAAGAAAGCTCTTTACGAAGAACAAAAGAAGCAGGAAGCAGAAGAAAAAGAGCGTAAGAGAAAAGAAGAGGCCGCCAGGGTAGAACTGGCCGGTAAGGTACAGTCTGCCCCTATTCCGGAAAAACAGCCGGATCCGGCAGGTATTGTTACACAGCAGCCGGCTATCGCAGAAAGTTATCAGGAGCAGGCTGCAAAACTCAGACGTAAAAGAGTAGTGATTGAGATTACAGCGAACGAAACACAGTTTGCTTATTTGAACGAAGTGTTAATGAAATTAAAAAACAATGCTGAGAAAGTAGAGGTTTTAGAGAAGGAGGAATTATAAATGGCAGTATCAAACACATTGGCAAAAAAGAGAACAGAGGCTTTTCAGAATGTTCAGTCCGCTTCCTACGAGGTAGGAGGTATGAAGATTGAACTTACTCCGGAGATTGTAAAGCAGTACATGGTTTCCGGAAGCAAGGATAACGTCACAGTAGATGAAGTTATCATGTTTATGAATCTTTGCAAGAATAGCGGTCTCAATCCATGGGCAAAAGAGGCTTACTGTATTAAGTATGGAAGTGAGCCAGCAACGATGGTTATCGGCAAAGAAGCTTATATGAAACGTGCAGAGGCAAATGAGAATTATGATGGCTTTGAAGCCGGAATTATTGTTCTTGATGCACAGACGCAGGAAATAACACATAGAACCGGTTGCTTTAAGCTGCCTTCGGAAGAGATTCTCGGAGGATGGGCGAAAGTTTACCGCACTGATCGCACTCATGCATACGAAGCAGAGGTTTCCTTTGACGAATATGCCGGTAGAAAGAAAGACGGAAGCTTAAATGCCCAGTGGAGTAAGAAGCCATCTACAATGATCCGCAAGGTTGCATTAGTACAGGCCTTAAGAGAAGCATTTCCTTCAGCATTCGGAGGCATGTATACCGCAGAGGAAAAGGGATTTGCGGAAGATGTTGCTGGTGAGGTTTATGTTCCTCCAGTAGAAGCTGCAGCGATCGAAGAAAAGGCAATGATACAGCCGGAAGTGGTGGCCTCTGCTATAAAGGAGCCGACATCTGATCAGGGACGTTCGCAGGCACCAGAAGGCCAGCAGACATTTTTTTAAAGGATTAAAGCAATGACGGAAATTCATTTTACAGTGCCCGGCCCTCCGAAAGGAAAGGCCCGGGCCAGAACCGTACACACAAACGGTCGTACATTTTCTTATACTCCAGATGGAACGGTACTTTATGAGAATCTGATAAAGACCTGCTATTATCAGACCGGGGTTCATCCCTTTGATGCGGATGAGGAGCTTAGAGCAAATATCATAGCATATTACCCGATCGCAAAGAATACGAGCAAGAAAAAGCGGCAGCAGATGCTTGCCGGTCTTATCCGGCCGACAAAGAAGCCGGATTTAGATAATGTTATAAAGAGTATCTTAGACGCGTTAAATAAGGTCGCTTATCATGATGATACGCAGATTGTCTCGTTATCCATGGAGAAATTTTATTCAGGCTCTCCAAGAGTGGAGGTCAGTATAAGTAACTTAGAAAACAAATCATAGAAAATTAAATATTGAGTCCTGAAAGGAGTCTTATGACATATTTAGATATGCTCAATAATTTTTACGATTTTTGCGAGTGCAACGTCGTTTCTGGAAATGCGCAATTGCTTTTTCATACACTTTTAATGATCAACAATAGGTGCGTTTGGGAACAATGGTTCTCTCGCACTAACGTAAGTCTGAGCGAAAGAATGGGTATTAGTGAGAAAGCCTTTATTCGTGCCAGGAACGAGTTGAAGCAACTTGGGTTGATTGATTTTATATCTTCAAAAAAGCGAGGGACATGCACTAAGTACTGCATTTTGTACAATACAAATGACAGTACAAAAGAAGTACAAAAGAAGTACAAAGGAAGCACAAAGGAAGTACAAAAGGCTGACATAAATAGATATAAGACAGAGACTAAGATAAAAAAAGATATATCTGACGATATATCTAAAAAAACACGCACAATCTTCAAACCACCGACTATTCAGGAAGTGAGGGACTACTGTGAGCAAAGAGGCAACAGTATCGATGCGGAGTATTTCGTAGATTTTTACACATCGAAGAACTGGATGGTGGGGAAGAACAAAATGAAAGACTGGAAGGCGTGTGTGAGAACTTGGGAACGTAATAGCAAGCAGGAGAACCCCGCTAAGCAGCAGGCAAGCAGGAATGGATTTCACAATTTTGAGCAGCGTGAATATGATTACGGTGCACTGGAAGAGAGGCTCACGGGAGGTAGATAACAATGATAAAAACAGACACTGAAAAATTGACTGTAGAGATGGAAGGGAATCTTGCGGACTACATGATGGATTTCGTGCTGATTGTAGAAGGAATAAAAGAAGAAGTTTTGAGAGAAGACTTAAGACATATGAAAGAGATTGCTAATATTGCCTTTGATACAGAGAATCCAGAAGAAACAGCAGAAAAGATAGAAGAATATTTTAGTCGCTTAAAGCTGGACACGCCTCTTTAGAGGATTTTTACATTACAGCAACTTGTTAACCGCTCCATGTGCGAACACGGAGCTATATGCCATTGATTCCCCGGCAATGCCGGGGAGAAGGAGTAAACATGATAGAAAAAATTTTAAAAAATAACCAGGCAGTAATTGCAGGAGAAATTATCTCTGATTTTGAATTCAACCATGAGGTTTTTGGCGAAGGATTCTATTTTGTGAAGTTAAAAGTGAGCAGACTCAGTCACTCAAGTGACATTATTCCGCTGCTGGTATCAGAACGCCTTATTGATGTGAAACAGTCGCATATTGGTCAGTTTTTAGAGGCGCGAGGTCAGTTCCGATCTCATAACAAACAAGAAAGCGATAAAAATCGCGTGGTTTTATTTTTGTTTGCAAAAGAGATTGAGATGATAGACAGTGCAGAGAATCGAAATCCCAATGAAATTTTTCTTGATGGATATATCTGTAAAGAGCCAGTATATAGAACAACACCTCTTGGAAGAGAAATTGCAGATGTGTTATTGGCTGTAAACAGGGCTTATGGCAAGTCTGATTATATTCCGTGCATATGTTGGGGACGTAATGCGAGATATGCAGGTAACCTTACAGTGGGAAGCAGGATTCAGTTACGGGGACGTATTCAAAGCAGAGAATATCAGAAACGAATTGGAGAAGGTAAGGTAGTTGATAAGATAGCTTACGAAGTTTCTGCAAGCCAGATGGAATACATCGAGGAGGAAGAATGAAGAAGATTGAAATAGATATCCCTCTTGAGGCTTACACAGACAATGTCAGAAGAATCATCGAAAGAAGCTTACATGATTTAGAAGCAGAGCCCCCCTATTTGACTTCATTTCTTTGTGATCCGAAGCTGACAGAAGAAGACTTAGAGACAGCACTGCATATCTTAGAAAAAGCAGGAACAGAATTAACAAAACAAAAGTTTATTAGAGCAGAGTTGGAAGCCAGAAAAGAAGTAGTTAATCCGGAAGTATTCCCAGAAGACTTAAGAAAGGATTGGGAAGATATGCGAAAAGCTGCAGAAAGGAGAAGAAAGAGATGATTGACGAAAAAAGACTCATTAAGGAATGTGAAGAGAGATTACTTGTAGGCACAAACGTAATTAAGCTGATTGAAGAGCAGCCTAAAATTTGTGAATGGATACCGTTAGAAGAAAAAACACCCCAGAACGGAGAACATGTATTGTTATCATTTGCAAATGAGAAGCAGGAGCCGCTTGTAGGCACTTGGAAAGTAGATGATGAGGGAGGAGCTTTTTATGCTCCATTTACAGGCAGAACATATGCATCTTTAGGTTGTTTTGTAACAGCATGGATGCCGCTGCCAGAACCGTATAGACCAGATGATTCTATGAAAGACGAGGAGAGATTAGTATTATGACAGGATCATGTCAAATATTATTCGAAAATAAGCAAGAGGAATACGGATTAACAGACAAGGAAGTAGAAAAATTTTGTCAGGAAGGTTGCTCTGTAGATTGTGATATTTTATTAAAACAATATGCAGAGAAGCTGAATAAGAGGAAAGGAGCAAACAGATGATTAATCCATGTGTGAAATGTCCCGAAAGAGACCGTTGTGAGGGAATGAATCAGCCATGTAAGCAAGGTAAAGCCTACCAGAGATGGAAAGCTGGCTGCAAGAGAGTGGCGGAGCATACGAAACAGGTGAATAAGAGGAAAAAGTAAATTATGAGTAACGAATACAGAGTTTTAGAACGCATGCTCGTTGAAGGACAAATAAGCCGTCAGGAGTTTAAAGAGAGAATAGATGCTGAATATGATAAGTTGGAGCAGGAGCTTATGAATGATGAGATTGCACCGGATGAACATGTTGAGAGATATAATGTTTTGATGGAGCTGGAGCCTCAGTCGTTCGGACCACCGGAGTTGCATGAGCATATATAAGCGGAAATTTACAAAATAACATGAAAAATAAGAGATACTTGACAAAAAAACATTATACACAAGAAATAATAACCAGTTTATTTGTAAAGTAAAAGAAAGGGACGATTAAATGAAGAAAGCAAAAACAATTAAAATTTTTCCAGCACCGCATGTGGAAGTGAGATTGCATGTGTCAAAAGAAATGGCGGAAGACTACAAAGCATGTTATGACACAGGCGGTTTAGGCCAGATTTGTACAGAATGTAGCTGGTTTAATGTAAAGATTGGCGGGGCAGCGGTTTGTTGTATTAAAGGTCTGAGAAAAGAAACAAGAAGACAATTAGAAATGGAGCAAGAATGAGTATAACAGAAGCAATAGTAATCATAGTAGCGATAATTTATACAGGATTTGTATTTTGCATACTTAATAAGTGAGGTGGTAGGATGGATACACGAAATCACGAACACTATAAAGACAAGACAGCTCATGATGCGATTAAGGCAGCGGATAAGTCGCCGGATTCAGTGACAAGAACAATAAATGCAATGAAAGCGGTGGCAGCAATAGATGAACTTGAAGTATTCGGACGGATTAAACTCAGAGACAAGAAAACAGGCAAGATTTATAGATAGCAGGAGGTGGTTATCTTGAACATAGGATTGATTAATATATACACTCATGATGGTTCCTAATTTTTGAATTTGTTCGGCGCTTTTTACGATTTTCCGTACGGAAGTTTCTATATTATTATATTTTACTTTTCCGATGGTCTCATCGCATTCGCTGTTAAAGGCTCGTAGTAATAATTTTTTCATGTCATTAACCATTTTACGACCTTTAGCTTTATTGTTATTTACCGTCCAGTCTGTATTACCAGAGGCAGCAATATCCTGTTTTATCATTTGTTTTTGTTGATTTCGAATGGTGGTTAAGCGTTCCTTATAAACATCAGATGACATAAAATTATATCGAGGTTGATAAAGACCATATTCCTGAACTAGCACTTCATCTGAAAAAGTAATGATATCCTTTGAAATCTTATCTAATTCTTTAGATTTTGCTTCTATTTCCTGCTTTTTCTTATTGAGTTCAGATTCAAGAGATGAAAGTTACTTATTAAAATCGTTGATTTTATGTTGTAGATCAATGGCATCATTCATATCAGGTGTAAGCATTTCTTTTAGTTCTTCATTCTCCTTCTTTATATTGCCGATATTAAAAATATCTGATAATCCCATGGTACCTTTCCTCCGTAATAACATATGAATTGAAACTAAAATGTTTCATTTTCAATTATACAATAAAAGCGGAAAAATGTCGAAAAAATGCATATAGATATTAAAAAATAGAGAATTGTCCTCATTTTTATTTAAGCGTAAAAAAGAAGCCAAGGTTATCCCTTGGCTTTGATGAAGATATTTAAATATTTTAAACTATAATCCTAATTCTTTCATAGCCTCTTCTTGTGAAATAAATTCATGACAATCGGAGTTTTCTTCGACTTCTTTTAACATGGCTAAATCAACTTCATTTGGTTCAACTTCTTCAATATCGTCCCATGTTTTAGGAGAAACAGTCCTTTTTGATTCATTTTGAGTGCCTTTATTAGTTTTTCTAATCGCTTATTCAATTCCATAATTCATATCTACAACTCCTAATGGTTCAAAAAATACCATGTAATTATCTACTACAGTACATTTTCCATATTTTAAGAGATATGCATCCAGTGCATCTTTTAAAAATTCTTCTGTAACATCGAGATGCTCTGCCATTTCATGTAAGTTCCTGCAACCATATTTGTAAGCAGGTAATATACTTTCAAATTGCTATGTGACTTCCAATAATCAGACCATCATGAGTAGAGAGTGGTTGTTCTTTTACTGCCAGACCCTCCTGATCGGCAGCATCTAAAAGCTGTTCATATGTCAAGTGAGACACCACCTTCCCATGTAGCGATTTGCTATAATCCTAGTTCCTTTAAAACTTCTTCCTGAGACATTGCAGGCTGATAATCAGGGTCACCAGAATGATATGCATTAAGAGCAGCGATTTCATCTGGATCAGGAGTAACTTCTTCTACATTGTTAAGCAAAAATGTTGCCTGAATTAAATTCCAGACTTTCTCAGCATCTTCATCGCTCATGATAGTAACAGCACCAAAGATTCTTTCTTTTACATTAGACATATAATCACACTCCTTTATAAATCTATCCACGATTACCAATATCAATAATATCAATGATAACACCATTTACATCAAATAATACTCGAAAATTACCGACACGCAGGCGATAACCAGAAGCTCCTTGTAACTTTTTTATATCACCTTCTAATGGTAATCTGGAGATGGCGGTCATCAAACATTTTTGTGTAGGCTTATCTTGTTTCTTTAGAAATTTGATAGCCTTTTTACCATAAATAATTTGAAACAATAAAATTCTCCTTTCTTAATCCCATAAGCTATCATCATTCATAATATCTAAATCACTTTGGATTCCTTCTGGAGTTGCTTCTATATCAGTGCGGGCGTGAGCGGTGCGGAGTTCGTCTTCCATACGTTGAGTTGATAAGAGATTGTTTGTGTATGCGACACTTTTTTTTTGTTAATATCATTTAATTCTCTATAAGAGAGAACTAAGGTTTCTTCATCTTTAGTTTGACATTGAGTCAGATGAGAACGAGAAGAATGGTCTTCTACTAAATCAGCTTTTGTTACGCCAAAATAATTGGCCATTAATTCTATTTTATCAATTCGTGGGTAAGTTTTAGCATTAACCCAGTCAGAGAAAGTTGGCATTTTAAATCCTAATGTATTACATATTTCTGTTTGAGATACAGAGTGAATATTCATATAATACCTTATATTATTAGCCATTATTTGCTTATTTCCCAGATTACTCATTTGGTGTTCCTCCTTGTTTGATTTGATTATACGGTAAAAACGAAAAAAATCAAGATAAACCGAAAAAAATTCGGTTAAACCAAATTATAATACAGATACAAAATAAGAAAGGAAGAAATAAGATGGGAGTTTCAAGTGAAATGAGAGTATCATTAGAACTTGCCAGAGAATTGAATGGGTTAAAACAATCAGAGGCAGCACAAAAAATTGGAGTAAGTACAGACACATTAGGAAATTATGAAAGAGGAAAATCATATCCAGATATCCCGATTTTAAGAAAAATTGAATCTGTATATGGCGTGCCATATGATAGACTTATTTTTTTATCTTTAGATTTCGGTTTAACCGAAAAAAGAACAGAAAAACCAGAACGCAAGAGCAGTTAAGTGTAAAGATCAAGACAACAAAACTCACCAAGAAAACAGCCAGCAAGAAGGCATTTAAGGGTGTAAATAAAAAGATGGTAAATTAAGGTGCCGAAGAAAGTGAAGAAGACTTATGCGAAGATTTTTAAAGGGCTGAAAGTGAAATAGAAAGGGATAGGATTTTTTTAAGGACTCATGCTAGATGGTATGGGTTCTTTTTTGTAACAATATAATGTAAGTTATGGGGATTAAAATGACATATTGTGACGATAAAGGATATATGTTATAATCCGAACATGAGTGTTACCATAACGGTAGGCGGTTAGTCTTTCAACAGAGGTTGCTGAGTGCCAGTGGCACTCGTTTTGCAACGACCGAAGTGAAACGGAGACCTGTAACCCTCTGATTACATAGAAACCCGAAAGGGAATCCGTTGGAAAGAAGGAAGTATTAATCAAAGAAAATACAAAGGAGATTTTACAATGAAAATGCACATCATTGGCACTGGGACAGCAACAGTAAGTAAATATATCAATACCTCCTGTGTTTTTGAGGAAGATAATCGGTTGTTTCTTGTGGACGGGACAGGGGGCAGTGACATCCTGCGGGCATTTGATACTATGAATCTTAATTGGAAGAAGCTTCATTATGCCTTTCTTTCTCATGAACATACCGATCATTTTTTAGGGATGATATGGGTAATTCGCACGATTGCGGAGTTGTTAGAACTGGAAGAATATGAGGGGGATTTTTATCTTTACGGAAACGATGTAGTATTGGGAAAGGTATTACATGTGTGCCGCATGATTCTTAAGAAACGAAGCCAGGCTTTTTTGGAGACAAGAATTAAGTTTGTTTTGGTAAAAGACCATGAAAGGAAACATATTTTAAATTATGATTTTACATTTTTTGATATTGGTTCTACAAAAGCGAAACAATATGGTTTTTTGATGGAGTATGATAATGGAAAGAAACTGGTATTTGCTGGAGATGAGCCGTTGAAAGAAAATGGTAAAAAATATAGTAAAAATGTAGATTGGCTATTATCCGAAGCCTTCTGCTTATTTGATGAAGAACCGAAGTTTCATGCGTACCAATATCAACATCAAACGGTAAAAGAGGCAAGTATGATTGCACAGGATTTAAAGGTAAAGAATCTGTTAATCTGGCATACTGAAGACCAGACCGGGAAAAAGCGAAAAGAGCGGTATACAGAGGAAGCAAAGCAATTTTACAAGGGAAATGTGTGGGTTCCGGAGGATGGCGAAGTTTTTAATATATGATAAAAAATATGATATTTACAAAACCATTTTTCTCCTAATATTACTCTGAATTATTCCCAGTAATTGTGGAGTAATTTTATTATAATAAAATAAAGTATGTTTGAAAAATTAAAAGGTATCTGTATATCCCCAGTAGATTTCAAACACATTTTAGGATAATTTTTGGAAAGAAGTTGATTTCTTGGAGAAGGGAAAAATGAAGACAATAGCGTTAATTGGCACTTTTGATACAAAGGGAGAGGAATATCTCTATGTAAAAAATAAAATAGAGAATCTGGGATTACGAACATTAACGATTCATGCTGGCATTTATAAGGAGGCTTTTTCACCAGATATTAATCATGATTCGGTTGCTGTTTTGGGAGGAGGAAGCGTTGCCGAATTGCAGGAGAAAAAAGACCGGGGATATGCCATGGAAGTGATGTCTAAGGGGCTTTGTGCCTTGATTCCAAAGTTATATGCGGAGAAGCTGTTTGATGCCGTTCTTGCTTTGGGTGGCACAGGCGGAACTTCTCTTGTGACTCCGTGCATGAGGTTATTACCATTAGGTGTTCCTAAAATCATGGTATCAACGATGGCATCTGGAGATGTGTCAAGATATGTGGGAACAAGTGATATTTTGATGATGCCTTCCATTGTGGATGTAGCAGGAATTAACCGTATTTCCTCGCAGGTACTGACACATGCGGTTCATGCTATTGTTGGGATGGTTGAACATGAGAATACAGATATTCCAGTCAAAAAGCCATTGATCGTAGCTACGATGTACGGAGTAACGACGCCATGTGTTATGTGTGCGAAAGAATATCTTGAGCAGGAAGGATACGAGGTGATTATTTTCCATGCATCGGGAACTGGCGGAAAGATGATGGAATCTCTGATTAACAGTGGAATTGTAGATGGTGTATTAGATCTGACAACAACAGAATGGATTGATGAAATTGCCGGAGGTATTATGGCAGCTGGTACAGGACGTTTAGATGCGGCTGCATTGAATGGTGTTCCGCAGGTGGTATCGGTAGGTGCTGCAGATATGATTACATTTGGTGAAAGAGAGAGTCTCCCTGAAAAATATAAGGATAGAGTTGTCTATATGCATAATCCGGCTATCACAGTTGTAAAGAGTAATATAGAGGAAAATGTTACATTTGGTATTAAAGTTGGCGAGAAACTGAATCAGTGTAAGAATAATGCGGTATTGCTACTTCCACTTCAGGGAATTTCTATGAATGATAAAGTGGGAAGTGAATACTATGGCCCGAGGGAAGACCAGGCGTTATTTATTACATTAAAGAAAGTGATAAACAATCCTCTTGTTGAAGTCATTGACGTGGATGCACATATTAATGATGAGGCATTTGCAATATTCGCTGCCAGGAAGTTAGTTGCACTAATGGAAATGAAGAAATAGTTTTTGCGGATAAAATGATAGAATCTAAAGGGATATTTCCAAGTGTTTTTTAAACATATGAGGAATTATTTTTGGTATAATATAGTTAACTTAATGTATTCTTTTTATTTTATTGACAGTCTCTTTGTGCATATGTTATAATTTTTACAGAACAAAATAGATTAAGTTGTATAAGATTAAGTACTACGGCTAAAGTTTTCTTTTCTTAAATTTGAGAAAAAGAAGACTTTAGCCGTTTTTTGTGAAACAGGGGTGACAGAATGGATTACGGTTTAAAAGATAAGGTAGTTTTAGTAACAGGGAGCACAAAAGGACTTGGGAAGGCGATAGCAGAACTTATTGCACAGGAAGGAGGAATTCCAGTCGTTACAGGACGAAGAGAGAAGGAAGTGCATGAGATAATGATGGAACTTCGGGAAAAATATCAGGATGAGCGGATTCAGGGATATTGTGTGGATTTTTCAGAGCTTTCAAGTGTGGATTTTATCTTTGATGTCATAAAAAAGGATTTGGGCAGTATTGATGTTTTGATTAATAATGCTGGAATCTGGCCGACAGCATATGTAGTAGATATGAAGCCAGAAGATTTTGAGCGGACGATTCGTGTGAATTTAGAAGTACCATATTTGCTGTGTCAGAAATTTGTGCAGGAAAAGATAGCTGCTCAGCAGAAAGGAAAGATTGTTAACATTGTTTCGCAGGCAGCATTTCACGGATCAACAACAGGACATGCACATTATGCAGCATCAAAAGCAGGACTTGTAAGCTTTAGTATTTCTCTTGCAAGAGAAGTCGCAAAATATGGAATTAATGTAAATATGGTAGCCCCCGGAATGGTGAGGACACCGATGACAGAGGAAGCGTTGAAGGCAAAGCCAGATTATTATAATGGAAGAATTCCAATTGGAAGAGTAGCTGAGCCCGAGGAGGTCGCACAGGCAGCGGTATTCTTAGCATCAAAATGTGCGGATTACTATACGGGGATTACCTTTGATGCAACAGGCGGTATGTTGATGAGATAGATTGAAAGAAAGAATGAGTAAGTATGCATAAGCAAGTAATGGAAAATACAAGTAAAAACAGGAAAAATTATAAAACTTATCATGAAAAGTATTAATAGAAAGGAAAAATGATATGGCGTTAGTAAATATTAAAGAAATGCTTGAGAAGGCAAGAAGAGAACATTACGCGGTAGGGGCATTTGATGCAAGCACAATTGAGATGGCAATGGCTATCGTGGAAGCGGCAGAAGAAGAGAAATCGCCGGTTATTGTTATGGGACTGACTCCAGACTTACAGCAGGGCAATGAAAAAATGCTTACCTACTGGACAGAGAGCCTGAAAGATTTGGCGAAGAAAGCGAGTGTTCCTGTATGTCTTCATCTTGATCATGCGAGAGATATGAATTTCTTAAAACGATGTGTGGATGCCGGCTTTACTTCTGTTATGTATGATGCTTCTGAATATCCTTTTGAGGAAAATGTCAGATTGTCAAAAGAAGCAGCAGACTATGCACACAAATATGGGGCAACGGTGGAGGCAGAGCTTGGTCATGTAGGAGACGGCATTGTTTCTGGTGTAATAAAGGAAGACGGCAATTACGACAATCCAGAAGATTATCTGACCAATCCAGAAGAGATGAAGAGGTTTATTGCCGAAACGGGAGTGGACTGTCTGGCGGTTGCTGTTGGAACTTCTCATGGTGTTTATGTTCATGAACCAAAACTTGATTTTGAAAGACTGGAATTATTAAATAGCATTTCAGATATTCCTATGGTAGTGCATGGAGGTTCAGAAACACCAGATGATCAGATTAAAAAAGCGATTTCTCTCGGAGTTACCAAGCTTAATATCTATTCAGAAATGATGGCGGCTTATTTTGGTACAATGAAAGAAGAACTTGAAAAAGCAGGAACGATGGCAATCTGGATGAGCAATGCAAACAGAGAACCACTTAAAGCGGTAAAGAAGGTAGTAAAAGAAAAAATACGGCTTACAGGTTCCGCAGGAAAAGCTTAAAATATACGGAATTTTAGGAGGGTTACACATGGAAAAATATTTAATGGGAATTGATGCGGGAAATACATCAAGTAAAGTTGTTATTTTTGATTTATATGGGAAGATGATTGCCACAGCAGCAACACCGAGTATGCATTTTAAAAGAAGGGGAGAAGGCTTTGAAGAATTCGATGTTACAGAGTTGTGGAATCTTATATCAGTATGTATAAAAGAGGCAGTAGAGAAAGCAGCAGTTGCACCAGAGCAGATTGCCGGTGTCGGAGTTACTTCCTTTGGTAATGGAGTTGTTTTCCTTGATAAAGAAGGATATGCCATTGCGCCAGGCTGTTTTTCACAGGATTATCGTGCCAACAGTATTATTGAAATGTATCAGAGAGAAGGAACATACGAAAAGATTAATGATATTGTAAAAGGTACATTATTTGCGGGAGAACCAGGCCCGATTCTTCGCTGGTATAAGGAAAATTACAGGGAGATTTATGATCAGATTGGTGGAATCCTTCAGTTTAAAGATTATATTATGTATCGCCTTACTAATGTATTTGCTACAGATTTAAATTGTTTTGGCGGAGCCTTTATGGTAGATATGAATACGATGGATTATTCCAGAGAACTGATGGATTTATACGGAATTCCGGAATTATATGATGCATTGCCAAAACTTGCGACAGAGCCGACAGAAATTGTTGGAACAGTAACAAAAGAAGCGTCAGAAATTACAGGACTCGCAGAAGGAACTCCTGTTGCAGCCGGAATGATGGATATACTAGCATGCCTGGTTGGTGCGGGAGCAACGGGAGAGGAGGTATATACTGCCGTTGCCGGTTCCTGGTGTATCAATGAAACACATTCCGATCGAATCATCCCGAATGCATCGTCCAATATGCCGTATCTGAAAAAAGGAGAATATTTAAACTGTTCTTATACCGGAGCTTCTGGTTCTAACTATGAATGGTTTACGAGAATTCTTGGTGGAACAGCAAAACTTGAGGCGCAGGATAGAAACTTGTCTCAATATGCTGTACTTGATGAACTTATTGAGATGGTACCAATTGAGAAGGTAAAAGTATTCTTTAGTCCTTTTGTTGCACAGCCAAGTATTCACATGAATGCAAAAGCGAATTTCTTTAACATTGATATGAGTACGTCTTATGCAGAAATCTGTTATTCTGTTGCAGAAGGAGTTGCTTTTATCCATAAACATCATATTGATTTTTTAAGAAATGCAGGGCTTCCGGTAAAGGAGATTCGATTAACTGGTGGAACAGCAAAAAGCCATGTATGGAATCAGATATTTGCAAATGTTTTACAGGTTCCAATTGTTGGTGTAGATTGTGAAGAAACGGGAGCACAGGGTGTAGCAATCGCAGCAGGTATTGGGGCAGGAGTGTATAAAGACTATGAGGATGCATTTGAAAAAGCTGTAAAAGTAAAAGAACCGGTATTGCCGGATGATAGCACTTTCCCTATTTATGAGAAGAGATATAAAGAGTGGTGTCGATTAAATGAAATTATGAAAACATACTGGGATGAAAAATCGAAAGGATGATAAAGTTGGAGAAACAGGGGTTTTTAGTTGTACCATCTATCCGTGATGTGAAATATTTAAAATATACGCTGGAGTCAGAATGCAGAGAGGTATTGTTATCGAATGCACATATTGGAAATTTAAAACAACTCACAGAGAACTGTCATAGAAATGGACAGAAAGTTATTGTAAATCATGAATTGATTGGAGGACTTGGTAATGACAGAATTGCTTTTGAAATGTTAAAAAAGCTGTATAAAGTAGATGGTGTGATAGGGTCTAGTGTTTCAAAGTTAAATCAGATGCAGCATATGGGACTGGAAACTATTTTTCGTATTTCCCTGATTGATTCTCATTCTGTAGAAATGGCACTACGTTCACTAAAAGGAGTCAATTTTACGGCAGTAGAACTTCGGCCATATTCTCATGCGGTAGAATTTCTTCCAATGTTTAAAGAAATATTTACAGGTAAGTTTTTCGCCGGTGGATTTATAAATTCAGAAGAACGAATAAAGATATGTCAGAAAGCGGGCTTTGACGGAGTTATGACAAGCACTAAGAAATTGTGGAGTTACATAGAATAATTAGAAAACAATGAGAATATTTCCATACTATTTTAAATAACAGGAAAAGAAGGAGTTTTTGAAATATCAAAAACTCCTTCTTTTCTTGCAAAAACCGCTATTTACCTGATTTTTACGAGTTCTTCTAAGGAAGAATTTGCAGAAGCATCCTGTTGAAATTATAATATCAATAAGATATTAAGAAAAGCGTTTTTCGAACTGATAATTTTCAATTTTTTCTAGAATGATAGAAAAATCACATAAAAAAAGTTAGGTGAGTGCGCAAAAAAATAAAATAAAATTAAGCAATATGCACAAAATAATTGACAAAATTAATTAAATATTGACAAAAATAATAAAAAACTTGCAATAAATAGTATGAAGAGTTATAATAAACCTAATAAAAATTATTTAGTAATAAAAATAATTTATGTTAGGAGGATATTATGAGTGAAAAAAAACTAACAAGAGAAGCTGACACGAGTACATTGTACGAGTTTAAAGGATCGGTTCCAAAGCCATCCTTACTTGTACCATTATCTCTGCAGCATGTACTAGCAGCGGTTGTTGGTGTAATTACACCATCCATTATCATTGCAGGAGTATGTGGGCTGACAGAGAGTGAGAAAACGATGATGATTCAGGCAGCGTTGCTCCTTACTGCCATTGCAACATTACTACAGTTATTCCCGATTTTTAATCGATTGGGGGCAGGGTTGCCTGTGATTATGGGAACTAGTTTTGCTTACGTTCCGACACTTCAAGCTATTGGTGGTGAATTTGATATGGGAACGATACTTGGTGCTGAAATTATCGGTGGTATCGTTGCAATTATCTTTGGAATTTTTGTAAAAGAGATTAGAAAACTATTTCCGGATGTTGTTACTGGAACTGTAATTTTTACAATTGGTCTTTCTCTTTATCCAACTGCGATAAAATACATGGCTGGGGGAGCCGGATCAAAAGAATTTGGAAGTATGAAGAATTGGGTTGTTGCTCTTTGTACATTTGGAGTTGTTCTTATTTTAAGTAATTTTACAAAGGGAATTTTTAAATTAGGGTCATTATTTTTCGGAATGATTGCAGGATATTTACTTGCTTTGGCATTTGGAATGGTAGATTTCTCCAGTGTTACTAATACGACAGCAATTGTGGCTGTGCCACAGTTCATGCACTTCCAGATTAAGTTTGTACCATCTGCATGTATATCACTTGCCATTGTTTATATTGTAAACTCTGTACAGACAATCGGTGATTTAACTTCCACAACAATGGGTGGTATGGATAGAGTTCCAACCAATCGTGAGTTACAGGGTGGCATTCTTACGCAGGGAGTTATGAGTATTTTTGGAGCATTTTTTGGAGGGCTTCCAACTGCGACATACAGTCAGAATGTAGGAATTGTCACAGTAAATAAGGTTATAAATAGAATCGTATTTTTAGTGGCAGCAGTTATTCTTATGATTGCAGGATTTATTCCTGTATTCTCAGCAGCATTAACAACAATTCCACAGAGTGTTATCGGTGGTGCAACATTATCTGTATTTGCACAGATTGCCATGACTGGTGTTCGTATGTTTACAAAAGATGGATTGACAGCAAGAAAGACAACGGTAGTTGGTATGTCTGTAGCTTTAGGTGTCGGAATTACACAGGTTGCGGATTGTTTATCAGGTCCTGGACTTCCGGGATGGATTAACAGTATCTTTGGTTCTTCCTCTGTAGTAGTTGCTACAATCATGGCTATTTTATTAAATTTGATTCTTCCGAAAGAAGAGACAGCAGCAGAAACTACAGAAGAAACGAAAGAATAAAGTAATCTTTCCAGAATCATATAATTTCAATAATGATGATTCTGGAAGATTATAAATATATTAGATTGTATTTTTCGATTTTATTTCATCTAAGTAACTATACAGAGTGTATTTGGAGATTCCTAAGAATTGGCAGACCTTTGGTCCGGATTTGGTGATCAGGAAAGCACCGGCTTCATTTAAAAGACGGACAACCTGTACCTTATCTTCCTTAGACATTAAGGTAACCGGCTTACCGATATGCTGTACACTCTGTGTGATTAATTCATCTAATAAATCGCCGATATTTACAGCAATAGGTTCTTTGGTAGTATCTTCTTCAATAGTACCAGTGAAGGAAGAAAGCTCTTTTTCCATAGCAAGCATTAAGGAAATGTCGTAATTGATTCCGAAAATTCCAATAATTTTATCGGAGTCATCACGAATAAAAATCGTACTTGATTTTAGAATTTTCCCGTTTTTTGTCTTTGTGAGATAAGCGAGCTTATCTTCCTGTTTTAAGTTTTGCTCACTATTATGAAGAGATTCCAGAACAATCTGAGAAGGTCCATCACCGATTCTTCGTCCAGTTACGTGGCCATTCTCAATGGCGATGATGGAGTGTTCTATGTCTTTTCCCTGCAGGTCATGTACAACAACTTCACAGTTAGAGCCGAACTGTACAGCCAGACCATGAGCAAGCCTTGTGTAAAATTCAATAAGAGATTTTTTCATAATCAATAAAACCTTTCTAAATGGAATATTTTATAACTATTTAAGTCCGTTATCACAGGATAAAGCAGACAAAATCAAAAGAATTTAAATAGTATATTTCATTATATCAGTTAAAAAAAATAAATTCAATTTCTAATCTAAAAAAAATTTAGGAGGACAGCTAAATGTTATTAATAGGAAATGGAAGAGTAATTACACGCGATCAGGAAAATCCGTATTTAGAAGATGGAGCGGTTGTTATTTCTGGAGAAAAGATAAAAGAAGTAGGATCTTTGACAGAAATGAAAGCAAAGTATCCGGAAGCGGAATTTGTAGATGCAAAGGGCGGCGTGATCATGCCAGGTCTTATCAATGCGCACACACATATCTACTCTGGTCTTGCAAGAGGCTTATCTATTGCTGGCAACAATCCAACAAACTTCCTTGAAGTATTAGATGGAACATGGTGGGCAATTGACAGACATCTTACTTTAGATGGAACAAAAGCCTGTGCATATGCAACTGTTCTAGACTGTATCAGAAATGGTGTGACTACTATTTTTGATCATCATGCAAGTTTTGGTGAAATTTCAGGTTCCTTATTTGCCATTAAAGATGTTGTAAAAGAATTAGGTATCCGTTCCTGTCTTTGCTATGAGGTTTCTGAAAGAGATGGCGAGGAGAAAACTTTACAGAGTATCAAAGAGAACGTTGATTTTGCAAAATGGGCAAAAGAAGCAGATGATGATATGGTAAAAGCTATGTTTGGTGGACATGCCTTATTTACAATTTCTGATAAAACCTTCGAAAAAATGGTAGAAGCAAATGATGGAATGACAGGTTTCCATATTCACGTTGCAGAGGGAATGAATGATGTATACGATAGTATTCGCAACTACGGATGCCGTCCAGTAAACAGACTGTTATATAACGGATTACTTGGAGAAAAGACCATGTTAGGACATTGTATCCATGTAAGTCCTGCCGAGATGGATATCATCAAAGAGACAGGAACTATGGTTGTGAACAATCCAGAATCTAATATGGGTAATGCTGTAGGATGTGCACCAGTTCTTAAGATGATGGAAAAGGGTATCACTGTTGGTATGGGAACGGATGCGTATACGCATGATATGTTAGAGAGCATGAAGGTATTTTTAATTATCCAGAGACATCAGCAGGCAATGCCTAATGTTGCATGGTGTGAAGATGTGAAGATGCAGTTCGAGAACAACCGTATCATCGCAGAGAAATACTTCAATCAGCCTCTGGGTATTTTAAAAGAGGGTGCAGCAGCAGACGTTATTGTTATGGATTACAAACCATTTACTCCATTTTCAGACGAAAACATTGACGGGCATATAATTTTCGGAATGATGGGTAAAAACTGTAGAACAACTGTAATTAACGGAAAAGTACTTTATAAAGACCGTGAATTTGTAAACATTGATGAAGATGCAATCAATGCGTGGACAATGGAACAGAGTAAGAAGCTCTGGGGGGAATTAAATCACAGAACTTACTAAAATAAAATGATAATAAAGGGGAGAGTACTATGAGCGATATTATGAGACCGATGTCTATTGGACATCTTATGAACTGGGCATTAAGCGAATACAAAAAGAAAGGAAGTATTTTTGGTATTGATAAGCTTGTACATTACACAAGCGGACAGGCACTTCCTATTTATGAGGAAAAGATTGAATCTCCATTCGGACCAGCAGCAGGTCCAAATACACAGTTAGCACAAAACATCATTGCTTCTTATGTAGCTGGTTCCAGATTCTTTGAATTAAAGACTGTACAGGTAATGGATGGTGCAGAACTTTCTGCTTGCGTTGCAAAACCATGTATTACAGCAGGAGATGAGTGCTATAACTGTGAATGGTCTACTGAGTTATATGTTTCACAGGCATACGCTGAGTATGTAAAAGCATGGGTTGTATGTAAGATTCTTGCCAAAGAATTAGGACTTGGCAATCCAGACGGATTCGTATTTAATATGTCTGTTGGATATGACTTAGAAGGAATTAAGTCCGAAAAGGTAAATACATTCATTGATGATATGATCGAGGCAAAAGATACAGAAGTATTTAAAGAGTGTATCAACTGGGCATTAGAGAATGTAGATTCTTTTGAAAATGTAGATGCAGACTATATTAAGTCTATCAGCTCTAACATTTCCAGTTCCATCACAGAATCTACTCTTCATGGCTGCCCTCCGGATGAAATCGAAAGAATTGCTACTTATCTTATTACAGAGAAACATCTTCATACATTTATCAAATGTAACCCAACTCTTCTTGGATATGAATATGCAAGAAAGAGATTAGACGAGCTTGGATTTGATTATGTTGCATTTGATGACCATCATTTTGTAGAAGACTTACAGTGGGATGATGCGATTCCAATGTTAGAAAGATTAATGGCATTAACAAAAGAAAAGGGATTAGAGTTTGGTGTAAAACTGACAAACACATTCCCTGTTGACGTTGCTGCAAAAGAATTACCTAGCGAAGAGATGTATATGTCCGGACGCTCCCTGTTCCCATTAAGTATTCATCTTGCAAAACTGTTATCCGAACAGTTTGACGGCAAACTTCGTATTTCTTATTCTGGTGGAGCAACAATCTACAATATCCGTGAAATGTTTGACGCAGGTATCTGGCCAATCACAATGGCAACAAATATCTTAAAACCAGGTGGATATGAAAGATTAAGCCAGATTAGCGAGAAGTTCATGGAATGCGGTACAGAGAGATTCCACGGAACAGATACAAAAGCAATCGCAGCGTTAGATGACGCTGTTGCAAGCGATGAATTATATAAGAAACCAGTAAAACCTTTACCAGAAAGACATATGGAAAAAGAACTTCCACTGTTTGACTGTTTCACAGCTCCTTGCCGTAATGGCTGTCCGATTGCACAGGATATCCCAGCTTACCTTGAGGCAATGACAGAGGGCGATGCAACAAAGGCATTAGATATCATTTTAGAAAGAAATGCATTACCATTTATCACAGGAACTATCTGTCCACATCACTGTGGAGATAAATGTATGCGTAACTATTACGAAGAAACATTACATATCCGTGAGACAAAATATGCAGCAGCGGATGCCGCCTATGAAACAGTTCTTAAGAATATTGCAAAACCGGAAGCAAGAACAGATAAGAAGGTTGCTGTTATTGGTGGTGGTCCTGCGGGTCTTTCTGCAGCAATGTTCCTTTCAAGAGCAGGTGTCCCTGTTACTGTATTTGAAAAGTCTGAAAATCTCGGCGGTGTTGTAAGAAATGTTATTCCAGACTTCCGAATTAAGAGAGAAGACATTGAGAAAGATGTTGCACTTTGTAAAGCATACGGTGCAGAGTTTGTAACGGGTAAAGAAGTTGCTTCTATTAAAGCACTTAAAGAAGAAGGATATACAGATGTTATCGTTGCCATCGGTGCATGGAAACCTGGTAACGCACATCTTCAGTACGGCGGCGCATTTGATGCAGTAGAGTTCTTAGCAGATGCAAAGAATGAAAAAATTGAAGTTGTTCTTGGTAAAAATGTTGTTGTTCTTGGTGGTGGAAACACAGCAATGGACGTTGCAAGAGCAGCGATTCGCGTAAAAGGTGTAGAAAATGTACGTCTTGTTTACAGAAGAACAAAGAGATATATGCCTGCAGACGAAGAAGAATTAAGAGAAGCTATCGAGGATGGCGTACAGTTCATGGAACTTCTTGCACCGATTGGTGTGGAGAATGGACAGCTTAAATGTTCTGTAATGGAACTTGGTGAGGCAGATGAGTCTGGAAGAAGAGCACCAGTTGACACAGGAAAAGTAGAATATGTTCCAGCAGATACTGTAATTGCAGCTGTTGGAGAAAATATCGACGGTACATTATATGAAGATATGGGTGTGGAACTTGACCGCAAGGGCCGCCCGGTTGTAGATGCAAACATGATGACAAGTGTAGAAGGCGTTTACGCAGCAGGTGATTCCAGAAGAGGACCAGCTACTGTTGTAGAAGCAATCGCAGATGCATCGAAAGCTGCCGCAGCCATTGCAGGTATTTCCTACGAAAAATATGCAGAAGCGAATGTGGCAGAAGATTCAGCAAAATACATCGCCAAGAAGGGATACCAGAGTCCTGACCTTACAGAGATGCCAGATAAGAGATGTCTTGGATGTTCTACTGTATGTGAGACATGTGCAGATGTATGTCCAAACAGAGCAAACGTTGCAATTAAAGTTGCTGGTAAATGTCAGGAACAGGTTATCCATGTAGATGGTATGTGTAATGAATGTGGTAACTGTGCTGTATTCTGTCCATACGCTGGAAGACCTTACAAAGATAAATTTACATTATTCTGGAGTGAAGAAGATTTCACAAACAGCGAAAATGAAGGATTCTACTGTGAAGAAAACGGAGAAATCCATCTTCGTCTTGATGATAAAGTAGAAAAAACGGACATCAATGGCATCCGTACTATTTCCGCAGATGCAGCAGCGGTCATCGAGACAATTCAGAAGGATTATTCCTATCTGATGAAATAGTCAGGCGAGTATTATGGCTGTTAGAAGAAAGAAAGTTGCCGTAATCCATTGTAACGGCAGACCAACCAGAAAAGAAGGATTTGAACAGGTTACTGTCACAGGTAACTGTCAGGAAATATTAACACAGTATTCAGAAGGTATTAACATATGCTCTTATGGATGCCTCGGTGGAGGAAGCTGTGTGGAAGCGTGTCGGTTACACGCAGTGTCAATCGGTGAAAGAGGAATTGCGAAGATTGATGAGGAAAAATGTGTGGGATGTGGGCTTTGTGCAAAAGCCTGCCCACAGCATCTGATTCAGGTAGTTCCAACAGAAAATACCATTCAGCCACAGTGTGCTAACCTTGACAAAGGCCCAAAAGCGATTCAGGGATGTGCAGTAAGCTGTATTGGATGCAGAATCTGTGAGAAATACTGTCCATGTAAGGCAATCAAAGTTGTGGATAACCACGCTGTCATTTGTCAGGAAAAATGCATCGCCTGTGGTATGTGTGCCGTCAAATGTCCACGGGGTGTTATTCACGATAAAAATGGTATTTTATCCATAAGATAAGAGAGGAGGAGAACTATGGCAACAGAATATTGTTTTACTGTCAATGGAATGCGCCGGACAACAACAGAAAAAAAGTCTCTTCTTCGCTATCTTAGAGATGACCTTCATTTATTTTCCGTAAAAGATGGATGTAGTGAAGGTGCCTGCGGAACCTGTACGATTATTGTTGACGGGGTTGCAGTAAAAGCCTGCGTTTTAACGACAGATAAATCTGTGGGAAGAAACATTGTAACGGTAGAGGGACTGACAGAAAGAGAGCAGGATGCATTTGTCTATGCATTTGGTTCGAAAGGTTCTGTACAGTGTGGTTTCTGCATTCCGGGAATGGTTATGGCAGGAAAAGCACTTATTGATCAGAATCCAGACCCAACAGAAGAAGAAATTAAATACGCATTAAGAGGTAATATCTGCCGCTGTACCGGTTATAAAAAGATTATCGAGGGAATTCAGCTTACCGCAGCAATTCTTCGAGGAGATGCAGAGATTGACTATGACCTTGAAAGAGGAGAACAGTACGGTGTCGGACAGAGAGCATTCCGTGTCGATGTGCGAAAGAAAGTGCTTGGATACGGCAAATATCCAGACGATATTGTTATGGATGGTATGGTACATTTATCTGCAGTACGCAGCAAATACCCTCGTGCAAGAGTGTTAAAGATTGATGCGTCAAAAGCAGAGGCACTTCCAGGTGTGCTTGGTGTACTCACAGCAAAAGATGTGCCAAATAATAAAGTGGGACATATTCAGCAGGACTGGGATGTTATGATCGCTGAAGGCGATATTACAAGAATGATTGGGGATACCATCTGTGTTGTTGTAGCAGAGACTGAAGAAATCCTTGAAAAGGCAAAGAAGCTTGTAAAAGTAGATTACGAAAAGCTGGAGCCGATCCGCAATGTCCATGAGGCGATGGCAGAGGATGCCCCACAGATTCATTCAAGTGGAAACTTATGCCAGCAGCGTCACGTTACAAGAGGAGATGCCAAAACTGCTTTAGAGAAGGCAGCCTATAAAGTAACCCGTTCATTTACAACACCATTTACAGAACACGCATTTCTTGAACCAGAATGTGCGGTTTCTTTCCCATATAAAGATGGAATTAAAATATTAAGTACGGATCAGGGAGCATTTGATACAAGAAAAGAAGTATCCATTATGTTTGGCTGGGATCCGGAAAAGATTGTAGTAGAAAATCAGCTTATCGGTGGTGGCTTCGGTGGAAAAGAAGACGTTACCGTACAGCATTTAACTGCACTTGCAGCATATAAATACCAGCGTCCGGTCAAGGCCAAGTTCACAAGACAGGAGTCTCTATTCTTCCACCCGAAACGCCATGCAATGGAAGGAACCTTCACTCTTGGCTGTGATGAAAATGGTATTTTTACCGGCCTTGACTGTGAGATTTATTTTGATACAGGAGCTTATGCTTCCCTGTGTGGACCGGTTCTTGAAAGAGCCTGCACGCACTCCGTAGGGCCATACTGTTACCAGAATACAGATATCCGAGGATTTGGATATTATACGAACAATCCGCCAGCCGGAGCGTTCCGTGGATTTGGAGTATGTCAGAGTGAGTTCGCGTTAGAGTCCATTATTAACCTTCTTGCAGAACAGGTAGGCATCTCTCCGTGGGAGATCCGATACCGTAACGCGATTGAGCCAGGAAAGGTTCTTCCAAACGGACAGATTGCTGACTGTTCTACTGCCTTAAAAGAGACATTAGAGGCTGTAAAAGATGTGTACGAAGCTAATAAAGACCATGCAGGAATCGCCTGTTCTATGAAGAATGCCGGTGTAGGCGTAGGGCTTCCGGATAAAGGAAGATGCAACCTTGTGATTGAAGATGGTGTCTGCGTGATTTATGCGGCTGCCTCTGATATCGGACAGGGATGTGCTACTGTATTTTGTCAGGATGTGGCACAGGCAACCGGACTTCCACTTTCAAAAATCCGCAACGCTGTTTGCAATACAGAGAATGCACCAGATTCCGGTACAACTTCTGGTTCAAGACAGACTCTTCTTACTGGTGAAGCAGTAAGAGGAGCGGCAGTGAAGCTTGCCGATGCAATGAAAGAAGTCGATAATGACTTAGAGAAATTAAACGGCAAGAATTATTTCTATGAATATTATGAGCCAACCGATAAACTTGGTGCAAATGTGCCATATCCAAAGAGCCATATCGCATATGGATTTGCGACACATGTTGTTATCCTTGATAAAAAAGGAAAAGTAACCGAAGTGTATGCGGCACACGACTCTGGAAAGGTAGTGAATCCAACCTCTATTCAGGGACAGATTGAGGGAGGCGTACTCATGGGAATGGGCTATGCTTTAACCGAAGACTGGCCACTTAAAGACTGCGTTCCTCAAGTAACTTACGGAACACTTGGCTTACTCCGTTCTACACAGATTCCAAATATTCATGCTATCTATGTAGAAAAAGAGAAGTTATTAGATGTTGCCTATGGTGCAAAGGGAATTGGCGAGATTGCAACAATTCCTACTGCCCCTGCTGTACAGGGAGCTTATTATGCCCTTGATGGCAAATTTAGAACAAAATTACCATTAGAGGATACTTTCTATCGTCCAAAAGAAGAAGAGTAATTCTGATAGCGTGTTTGAAAAATCAAAAATCAATCTGTACATCTTGCTGAAACTATTTTTCAAACATGCTATCGTGAAATCAGCTAATGCTGATTTCATCTGTAAACATAAAGTAAAAAACTCTATAAAATATCATCTTATCAGTAAACAGATAGGACGATAAGTGATAAAATTTGTATTTCTATCTTTTTCTTTTACAAAATGAAATAATATAGAAATAATATAGTAAATTAATTATAATCCCTATTTTAAATAAAAAATTTGTTAAAAAAGCTACAGAAATGTAGCTTTTTTTGGTACTATAGTTTATAATACTTACAAATAAGTAAATTTGTGAAAGAAAAGGGAGAAAACTATGTTTGTTAGCAATGTAGGCGGAATTATTGCAGCGGCAAGTAAGGAGAGCGCACATCCTTTGCGAAAGACGGGAAAGATTCCAGCTATTAAAAGAATTGTCCTTTCCATGCAGCAGGCAGGTCTGTTTCCAATAGTAGTAGTTGTAGGAGCTGATGACTACGAGAGCAGATATCAGCTAAATAATCTTAATGTAGTATTTTTAATTTTAGAAGAGTCGGACGAAAAGAGAGAACTATTTCATTCGGTAAAAGCTGGTCTTTCTTATTTACAGGATAAATGCTTAAGTGTTGTATTTACCCCGGTAAATGCCCCCATGTTCATTCCGAAGACCATCGTGGAGATGCGAAAATATCACGATGATATCGTCGTACCTTCTTATAAGAAAAAAGCTGGGCATCCAGTGCTCATTTCCAATGAAATGATTCCTGATATCCTTGCCTATGATGGTGAAAACGGACTGCGGGGAGCCATCGAAAAATATGCAGGCAGAAGAGTATTTGTTGAGGTAGATGATATTGGAGTATTATCACTTAATCAGGAGGATGATGAACTGCAAAGCCGGATTGAAGAACATAATAAATCCATCCTTCATCCAATCCTTACTTTTGGAATTGGACACGAAACCCCGTTCTTCAATGCCCGTTTAAAATTATTACTTTTTTTAATAGAAGACTTGAATAATGTAAGAAAAGCCTGTGATACAATGGCATTATCTCCAGGAAAAGCCTGGGATATGATTAATGAACTAGAAGACAAACTAGGCTATACTGTCGTAAAAAGACGCCGAGGCGGACGAAATGGAGGAAAAACCTTCCTCACTGAAGACGGCCGTCAGTTTTTGATCACCTGCCAGAGATTTGAAGAACAGGTCATAAGTTTTTCAGAACAAAAATTCGAGAAAATGTTTCTCGAAAGCCATATGCTGGAAAAGAAAGAAGAGGAATAGGTAAAACAGATGTAATAGATAAACAGACGCTCCCCCAAATCTCTTTCGTAGATAACAAATTCATCTTTCCCGTATTTTGCCAAAGTCAGAAGGTGCTGAAAACAAAGAGCCCCTATCTATGGCCTCGGAGTTGCCAGAGTACGATATGGTCAAAAGTTCCTCCTTAAATATATTGATTTTGCGACTTTTGTGTTTTTTACAACGGAGTCAAAATCAATATATTTAAGGAGAAACTTTTGACTAGATATCTTCTCGTAACGAAGAAAGTCACAGATAGGGGCTCTTTGTTTTCAGCACCTTCGTCTCTTTTCAAATACCTCAAAAGAAGAATTTGCTAATCTGCCGTTATACCACTATAATAAAGACAACAAAAAACTTTTCATTACACCTAACAAAAAGTTTGTAGACTATTTTTATGGAGGAAAACAATGGAGAAAATCAAATGGATTTTGAATCAGATGCCAAAGAATGAAGATAAGAATCTTGCGGTAATGGCACTTGATAATGTAAATCAGGCAAGAAAGTTTCACCGCAGCTTTCCACAGTACTCAGTAACACCATTAGCAAAGCTTGATGGAATGGCTGGACAGCTTGGACTCGGCGGTTTATTTGTGAAAGACGAAAGCTATCGTTTTGGATTAAATGCGTTCAAAGTACTTGGCGGTTCTTTCGCAATGGCAAAATATATTGCAAAAGAGATGGGTAAAGATGTTAGTGAGATGACATATGATTATCTGACAAGCAAGAAATTCCGCGATGACTTTGGACAGGCAACATTCTTTACTGCAACAGACGGAAATCATGGACGTGGTGTTGCATGGGCAGCAAATAAGCTTGGACAGAAAGCCGTTGTACATATGCCAAAGGGAAGCACACAGACAAGATTTGATAATATTGCGAAAGAAGGTGCTTCTGTAACAATCGAAGAGTTAAATTATGATGATTGTGTAAGACTTGCAGCAAAAGAAGCAGCAGAGACACCACATGGTGTTATCGTTCAGGATACTGCATGGGACGGATACGAAGAGATTCCTTCCTGGATTATGCAGGGATACGGAAGTATGGCTGGTGAGGCTGCAGAGCAGTTAAGAGAAGTAGAAGTAAACAGACCTACTCATGTATTTGTACAGGCAGGTGTAGGAAGTCTTGCAGGCGGTGTTGTTGGTTACTTTGCAAACCTTTATCCAAACAACCCACCTAAATTTATCGTAATGGAAGCTGGCGCAGCAGATTGCCTTTATAAAGGAGCAGAAGCTGGAGATGGCGAACCAAGAATCGTTGGTGGAGATCTTCAGACAATCATGGCAGGTCTTGCCTGTGGCGAACCAAATACAATTGGATGGGATATTTTAAGAAACCATGTTTCCGCATTTATTTCCTGTCCAGACTGGGTATCTGCAAAGGGTATGAGAATGCTTGCAGCTCCAGTAAAAGGAGATCCATCCGTAACATCCGGAGAATCCGGAGCGGTAGGAATGGGAGTTATTTCTTCTATTATGACAGACGATGCTTACAAAGAACTCAGAGAAGCATTGGAGTTAGATAACTCCAGTCAGGTGCTCATGTTCTCCACAGAGGGAGATACAGACCCTGATAAATATAAGAAGATTGTATGGGGCGGCGAATACCCAACCGTATAAAAATATCTTTTAGATAAATGAAATAAAGAAAATTTAAGGGCAGTGTGGTCGGAGAGAAATTAATATTCCCAATTTTCAGACTCCGTGAAATTTACCAACTGTGGATGAATGCAATATTTAGGAGGATAAAAATGGCATTAGATTTTCAGAAAATTAATGAAGCAGCAGAAAATTACAGAGCAGACATGGCAGCATTTCTTCGTGCGATGATTTCTCATCCAAGCGAAAGCTGTGAGGAAAAAGAAGTTGTTGCCTGCATCAAAGCAGAGATGGAGAAGTTAAACTTTGATAAAGTAGAAGTTGACGGATTAGGAAACGTTATCGGATGGATGGGAGATGGCGAAAAGATTATCGCAATCGACTCTCACATTGATACAGTAGGTATCGGTAACATTGATAACTGGGAACAGGATCCATACAAAGGATATGAAACAGATGAAATCATCTACGGACGTGGCGGTTCTGACCAGGAAGGTGGAATGGCAAGTGCTGTATACGGTGCTAAAATCATGAAAGACTTAGACCTCATTCCAGAAGGTTATAAGATTATGATTGTTGGTAGTGTACAGGAAGAAGACTGTGACGGAATGTGCTGGCAGTACATTTACAACAAAGACAAAATCGTTCCTGAGTTTGTAATTTCCACAGAGCCTACAGATGGTGGTATTTACAGAGGACATCGTGGAAGAATGGAAATCCGTGTAGACGTTAAAGGTGTTTCCTGCCACGGTTCTGCTCCAGAAAGAGGAGACAATGCAATTTACAAGATGGCTGACATCATCGCTGATGTAAGGGCATTAAATAACAACGGATGTGACGAAAGCACAGACATCAAAGGCCTTGTTAAGATGCTCAGCCCTAAATACAACCCAGAACATTACGAAGATGCACAGTTTTTAGGAAGAGGAACATGTACAGTATCTCAGATTTTCTACACATCTCCTAGCCGTTGTGCTGTAGCAGATAGCTGTGCAATCTCCATCGACCGTCGTATGACTGCTGGTGAGACATGGGATTCCTGCTTAGACGAAATCCGCGCACTTCCTAGCGTTCAGAAATACGGTGATGATGTTAAAGTTTCCATGTATATGTATGACCGTCCATCATGGACAGGAGAAGTATACGAGACAGAATGTTACTTCCCAACATGGATCAACAAAGAAAATGCTGCTCATGTTCAGGCATTAGTAGACGCTCATAAGGGACTCTTCGGAGATAAACGTATGGGACCAGATTCTACAAAAGAACTTAGAAACCGTCCATTAATCGACAAATGGACATTCTCTACAAACGGTGTAGCAATTCAGGGACGTTACGGAATCCCATGTGTAGGATTCGGACCTGGAGCTGAATCACAGGCACACGCACCAAACGAAATTACATACAAAGATGATTTAGTAAGATGTGCAGCAGTTTACGTTGCAGCAGCAAACCTTTACAACGAAGACAACAAGACAGATGATGTTTCACAGTTCCGCGCTGGAAAAACAAATAACGACATTAAATAATTTATCTTTTTACCTTAGATAAATAAAATAAACAAGTTAATAAAAGAGTATTTCAAAATAAGGAGAATAAAAATGGACAAGAAATTACAGGGTTATATTGACAAATTAAACAAATTAAACTTCAAAGAAATGTACAACGGAGACTTCTTCCTTACATGGGAAAAGACAGATGACGAATTAGAAGCAGTATTTACTGTTGCTGAAGCACTTCGTTACATGAGAGAGAACAACATCTCTACAAAAGTATTTGAATCTGGATTAGGAATTTCTTTGTTCCGTGACAACTCTACAAGAACTCGTTTCTCTTTCGCTTCCGCTTGTAACCTTCTTGGATTAGAAGTACAGGATTTAGATGAGACAAAGAGTCAGATTGCTCATGGTGAAACTGTAAGAGAAACAGCAAACATGATTTCCTTCATGGCAGACGTTATTGGTATCCGTGACGATATGTACATCGGAAAAGGAAACAAATACATGCATGAAGTAGTAGATTCTGTAACACAGGGAAACAAAGATGGTGTTCTTGAGCAGAAACCTACATTAGTTAACCTTCAGTGCGATATCGACCATCCAACACAGTGTATGGCAGATATGCTTCACATCATCAATACATTTGGTGGTGTAGAGAATCTTAAAGGTAAAAAAGTTGCTATGACATGGGCTTACTCTCCAAGTTATGGTAAACCATTAAGCGTACCTCAGGGTGTTGTTGGCTTAATGACAAGATTTGGTATGGACGTTGTACTTGCACATCCAGAAGGATATGACATCATGCCAGAGGTAGAAGAAGTTGCTAAGAAAAACGCAGCAGAAAACGGCGGAAGCTTCACAAAGACAAACTCTATGGCAGAAGCTTTCAAAGATGCTGATATCGTATATCCAAAGAGCTGGGCTCCTTTTGCAGCTATGGAAAAACGTACAGACTTATATGCAGAAGGTGACCAGGCTGGAATCGATGCATTAGAGAAAGAATTACTTGCGCAGAACGCAGAGCATAAAGACTGGTGCTGTACAGAAGAACTTATGTCTACAACTAAAGACGGAAAAGCTCTCTATCTTCACTGCTTACCAGCAGACATCAATGGTGTATCCTGCAAAGACGGAGAAGTTGAAGCTTCTGTATTTGACAGATACCGTGATCCATTATACAAAGAAGCAAGCTACAAACCATACATCATCGCAGCTATGATTCTTCTTGCAAAACAGAAAGATATCACTGGAACATTAGAAGCATTAGCAGACAAAGCTACCCCAAGACACTTCGGTGAATAATTTAAGTCGTTTATTAATTCGCAGGGGGTATAGTTAGAGTGAGTAAAAGAATCGTCATCGCTTTAGGGGGAAATGCACTTGGAAGCAACCTTGAAGAGCAGATGAAAGCCGTAAAGAATACAGCAGTTGCGATTGCTGATTTAATTGAAGAGGGAAACGAAATTGTTATCGCGCATGGAAATGGACCACAGGTTGGGATGATTCAGAATGCGATGACAGAACTCAGAAGATCAAATCCTGAAAAGTATGTACAGTCTCCGTTATCTGTATGTGTGGCAATGAGTCAGGGATATATCGGATATGACCTTCAGAATGCACTTCGCGAAGAGTTATTAGATCGTGGAATTCAGAAAGACTGTGCGACAATGCTTACACAGGTTGAAGTAAGTCCGGATGATCCGGCATTTAAAAATCCAACCAAACCAATCGGTTCCTTTATGACAAAAGAAGAAGCAGATGAGCTTGTAAGGGAGAAGGGTTATAAGGTAATCGAAGATTCCGGACGAGGCTACCGCAGAGTGGTAGCTTCCCCGAAACCAGTATCTATTGTAGAGATTGACACAATCAAAGCATTAGTAGAAAGCAACCACGTTGTCATCGCATGTGGTGGTGGTGGAATTCCTGTATTTAAAACAGGAGGACATCACTTAAAAGGTGCAGCCGCAGTAATCGACAAAGATTTTGCCGCTGAGAAACTTGCAGAACAGTTAAATGCAGACTGTCTGATTATACTTACTGCTGTGGAAAAAGTAGCCATCCATTTTGGCACACCAGAACAGGAGGCACTTTCCGAGCTTACACCAGAACTTGCTGAGAAATACATTGAAGAAGGTGAGTTCCCAGCAGGTTCCATGCTTCCAAAGGTACAGGCAGCCGTAGCATTTACCCAGTCTGGAGAGGGAAGAACATCTCTTATCACCTTACTTGAGAAGGCAAAAGATGGAATTGCCGGAAAGACGGGAACATTAATTCATCAGTAGAGGAGCAAATGTTATGAATAAAGCATTACATACAGACAATGCACCTGCTGCTATCGGACCATATTCCCAGGCAGTACAGGCAGAGAAAACAATTTATGTATCTGGTCAGCTTCCAGTAGATCCTGCGACAGGAGAATTTGCTGGAGAAGACATTAAGGCACAGACAAAACAGAGCCTTACAAACATCAAGAACATCCTTGCATCTGCAGGAGCAGATATGAGTGATGTAACAAAGACTACAGTTTTACTTCAGGACATTGCAGACTTTGGAGCAATGAACGAAGTATATGCAGAATTTTTCACAGAACCATATCCAGCACGCGCAGCTTTTCAGGTTGCCGCTCTTCCAAAGGGCGCAAAAGTAGAGATTGAAGCGGTAGCTGTAATTTCTGAGAAATAATTACGATGAATAACTATTCAGAATCAACTCCTATAGTGTCTATAGTGCTTATGAAAAATACACCTGATTCTGAATAGTTAAAATAATCATACGAGAACCATATCAGGAGAAGGGAAACCCGCCAGAATCAGGAAAAGGGAAACCCGCCATTACGATATGTTCTTATAAAGAAAGACTTCCCGTTGATACAGATTGTACTGTGATAACGGGATTCTTTTATATTCTCAACTTGTAATGATTATACGAAAAGGAGAAGAACATATGAAATGGCTTATAAAAAACGGAACCATTGCTTCAGAAGAAAAAACATTTCTGGCTGACTTGTTATTAGAAGATGACAAAATCATAAAAATCGATACGAACATAGAAGACGCGGAAGCAAAGTGTATTGATGCAGAAGGATGTTATGTTATGCCGGGTGCAGTAGATATTCATACACATATGGATTTGGATGTCGGGATTGCAAGGGCTATTGATGACTTTTATACAGGAACGATTGCTGCGGCCTGTGGTGGTACAACAACTATCATTGACCATATGGCATTTGGACCAAAAGGCTGCAATCTGATGCATCAGGTAAAGGAATATCACAAGCTTGCAGATCATAATGCTGTAGTTGATTACGGATTCCACGGCGTTTTTCAGCATGTTAATGATGATATATTAAAAGAAATGAAAAAAGTTGTCAAAGACGAGGGAATCACCAGCTTTAAAATTTATATGACCTATGACTATAAACTTTCTGATGAAGACATCGTTCGTGTATTAAAACAGGCAAAAGAAGATGGTATTTTAATTACGGTTCATTGTGAAAATGATGGTATCGTATCTTACTTCCGAAAGAAATTTGTGGGAGAAGGGAAAACAGAAGTAAGATATCATCCATTAAGCAGGCCAAATGAAGCAGAAGCAGAAGCTGTAAACCGTATGTTATATCTTGCAAGTGCTATAGGAGATGCTCCTGTATACATCGTACATCTTTCGACAAAAGAGGGATTAGAAGAAATTCGTCAGGCAAAGAAACGAGGACAGAAACATATCGGAGTGGAGACTTGTCCACAGTATCTATTGCTTACAGATGACTTGTATGATGATTCATCTGAAGGGTTAAAGGCAGTGATGGCTCCACCACTGCGAAAGCCAGCAGATAATGAGGCATTATGGGATGGCCTTAAAAACAATGAAATTGATACTGTAGCAACCGATCACTGTCCATTTACTTTCAAAAGGCAAAAGCAGCAGGGAGCAGATGATTTTACAAAATGTCCAAGTGGCGCGCCGGGAGTAGAAGAAAGATTATCTTTATTATATTCTGAGGGTGTGTGCAAAGGGAAAATTTCCATGGAACAGCTTGTAAAATACGCCTGTACCAATCCAGCAAAGGTCGGAGGAGTCTATCCACAAAAAGGTACACTCTCTGTCGGTTCTGATGCAGATATTGTGATCTTTAATCCAAAGAAAAAATGGACAATGACAAAGAAAAAAATGTATGGTGCTGCCGATTATACCTGTTATGAGGGACGAGAGATCGAAGGTAAAATCGACCTTGTAATGCAGAGAGGAAAGATTCTTGTAAAAGACGGAGAATTCCTCGGTGAAAGAGGAGACGGTAAATATTTAAAGAGAGGAAAAAGCAGCATCGTCTAAAAAAATACAAAAGGGGCAGCAAAACTTATAAGCAGAATAATACGAATATTTTGAAAGTTTCTTGAGAGGTGTTATAAGTAGAAATGGAAACATATGAAGAGAGTGTTGAACTTACCAGAACATTTGTCAAAATAGAAAGTACAAATCCTGGAACAGAAGAAGCAGCAATGAGAGAGGCTATCCTTGCTTATCTAAAGGATACTTCCTGCGAAATCCAGCTTGACGATGTAGGAAATGGCAGAAAAAATGTAATTGCCACATTGTGGCCGGAAAATACAAAAGAAGAAAGTATAAAAGAAAAATACAAAGAAGTTCCAATGTTTATATTTATCTGCCATATGGATACTGTCGTTGTAGGAGAGGGGTGGACGAAGAATCCATTTGGAGCAGAAATAGAAGAGCAGAATGGAATTTTACGAATGTATGGCAGAGGAAGCTGCGATATGAAGTCCGGACTTGCCTGTGCATTAGCGACTTTTAAAAAGACGGCAAGACGCCTTGAAAAAGGAGAAATTTCTTTAAAATGTCCGCTTCGAATGATATGCACTATCGATGAGGAGGGCGATATGACCGGCTCCGACCATATCGTAGAACAGGAATTCGTAAAAAAAGAAGATTATGTTTTAGACTTAGAACCGACGGATGGTGAGATTCAGATGGCACATAAAGGCAGACTATGGTTTCACGTTCATGTAAAAGGAATTACCGCTCATGCCAGCAAGCCAGAAAAAGGAGCGGATGCAATATTTGCAGCATCAAAGTTTATCGTACAAATACAAGAAATATTTGAGCATTTTCCAGTGCATGAAGAACTTGGCTACTCTACCATTACATTTGGCCAGATTCAAGGCGGCTATCAGCCTTATGTAGTACCAGATGCCTGCACAATTTTCATTGACTGCCGGTTAGCACCTCCGGTAACCGATCAAATCGTTGTTCAACATTTTAATAAAATCATTAAAGAAATCGAAACCCAGATACCAGGAATAAAGATTTCCTACGATATTACGGGAAACCGCCCATATATCGAGAAAAATCCAGATTCTATACTTCTTAAAAACTTAAAAGAAGCCGTAGAGGCAGAAACAAAACAAAAAGCAGTCGTTAAAGCCTTTACCGGCTACACAGATACCGCAGTCATCGCCGGAAGACTGCACAATACAGAATGTATGTCCTACGGTCCAGGAAGCCTGCAGTATGCACATAAACCAGATGAATTTGTAGAGATTCGGGATATAATAAGGTGTGAAAAAGTAATGAATCATTTGGTAATGTCCCTGTGTGAAGAGAGATAAACAGACTGACAGACGAAACTCTGAGGAAATATGAGATATAATTTCTTACTTTATATTTAAAATTTTACTTTTGAATTACCGAGGATTCTCGTATAATTTCCTAAATACAAAATATACTATTCTTTAAATCTCCCATCTTAATTTTTACCAAAGACAGAACCGAAGGAAGCATATCCGGCAGGATATGCTTCCTTCGGTTCGTCTCATCCCTGGTAAAAATCAAGAAACCTCCCCTCTTTTTTTTTGTGTAAAAATGGTTTATTATTATACAAGATATTTGAAATGAGGTGAACATAATGTTTTGTAGCAATTGTGGTGCAGAAGCAGAAGGTAATTTCTGTAAGAACTGTGGTGCTCCGCTTCCAAAAGAAGAGCCATCTACAGAGAAAAGCAATGAATCCATTGATGCGGAATATAAGGTATATGATGAGGAAGAAGACCAGAAACAAAAAGACAAACAGAAAAATGTAAAAGTCACGATAAAGAATAAAAGAGGCGGCTCATCAAGAAACACAACAACGACAAAGAGAAAGCGCCGTTCCGCTTTAAGTAGTGGTGGAGATGCCGTGTCAAATGCAGCCTCCACAGCAGGTAATGTTGTAGGAAAGAGTGTAAAGACAGCAGGAAATATCCTTTTTACCGGTTTACATTGGCTTTGCGCCTTATTAATGATTGGTATTGTATTACAGATTTTTAAGAATGTCTGGAACTATACCAGCGTAAGTACAATTATGGGACTGGCATCATTAAGAGATATAGACACCATTGTATTTATCGGCGGAAGTGCTTTCTTCATCCTGTTTGGAATCATTGAAGCACTGTGGATTCTTGGTTCTAAAAAAGTAATGGACATGGGAGTACTTAGAAACATAGATACCGGAAGAGGAATTTTCGCATTTGGATTATTCTTAGTAATTACGGTACTTACTCCATTTATTGATGGATTCCTTACTTTTGGATATAATGGAATGGCTGGCGGCCAGTGGATTTTACATGCATTTACCGGAAACAATGGTATATTTTACTGTGCAGTACTTGGATTAGTAATCTCTTTCATTCGCAAAATGAGAGGAAGCATTCGGGGAATGATAGCATAGCAGCTTCTGATTTGCGAGGCTGCAAAGCAGACGGACTCCTGAAGCTAAATAAAGCATATTTGTGACTTTAGTCGCGGCAGTTTGAATGTTCGCTTAAAGCGCTTGCATCCAAACCTTGCTCCGAGGCCATAAATATGCTTTATTTAGCTTCAGGAGTTCTGTGCGTTGCAGCTCAGAAAACCAGTTGGAATAAATTCTGAATTCGTTTAGGCAGACAAAACACAGCCCATAGGATATTATATTCCCTGTGGGTGTCTCCTTTGCTGCGCAAATCAAAATTTAAAAGCACACTTTGCATCCGCGGTTCTTCGGACAACTAGAAATAGAACCATGATAAATCGTTCTTGATCGACTCAAAGTCGGACAATTTGGTGTGCGATGATAAACTGCACCGCCTGGTGTCCAATAAACAGTACTGCCGTTTGTTTTTGAAGAACCACTACCAGAACCTCTCTTATTAGAGGAACTTTTCTTAGTGGCTTTCTTTTTCGCAGTAACAGTAACTTTGCAGGTTGCCTTTTTACCAGATTTTGTGTAGATAGTAATTCGAACTTTACCAGCTTGTCGAGCGCTAATTACTCCTTTTTTAGAGACAGTAGCAACTTTTTTATTAGAAGATTTGCATTTTTTTACAGAATCGCCTTTTGCATAAGATGCCTTTAAACGATATGATTTTCCGGCAGTTAAGGAAATAGTTTTCTTATTTAGCTTCACAAATGGTTTTAATTTAGGAATAGAAACCGTTTGTGTTTTATCACAGATCCAACATTCTCTTTTTTTGTTCCTGTTTTAAAAACCGTAGATTTTTTTACGATCCACCAGTCGCTCCAGTCATGCTTTCCGGTAGCAGGAATGGTGAGTCGTTGTTCTTCATACAAAAACCTCCTTGTCTTTTGCATATATTCTCGGGTAAGCAGAATACATCAGCTTCTGTCCCCAAATCCCCACCTCCTGTTTAATTCATCCTCTCCAGCCACAGCACAGAAGCCATTGCCCCCAATAAGGCATATTTGTGGTCTCG
>OLNZ01000226.1_pt1 | contig 63096 bp, 58 predicted proteins | sample 1672981 | NCBI WGS metagenome assembly OLNZ01 (sample SAMEA3136743, study PRJEB25190) | human gut metagenome | biome: human gut; feature: human-associated habitat; material: faeces | place: Austria | collected 2013 | reverse complement strand
TAAGCAGAGCGCAAGCTAAGCTGAAATGATGATGGCCGCCGAGAAATCGGCGGCCATTAATATGAAAGCCGGTTTAACGCATGGCGTCAAAAAACGGCTTAGCGCATGACGCCATAAACGAGTTTTAAATTGCACATGCTCCGCGCGGCTGTCAGGGTTCAGCTTTTATGAATAACAAAGCGCTGTCGAAAAAAACGACAGCGCTCAGCTATTACATTGTTCAATCGATTATTTTGTTTGGTTCGGGCAGCTCAACATCGTCGTCTATTATTATCGTCTTTATAACAACAGGGGTAAGCGGCTTATCGGAGGTATCCGTCTGCACCGATGCTATGGCGTCAACAACCTCCATCCCCTCCGTTACACGCCCGAACGCCGCATAGTCGCCGTCAAGTCCGGGAAGGTCCTGCTGGCAGATAAAAAACTGCGAACCCGCGCTGTCAAGCGGCACAGCTCGGCGTGCCATGGATATTACGCCGCGCGTATGCAATATATCGTTTTTGAATCCGTTTGAGTCGAACTCGCCCTTTATGCAGTATCCGGGATCGCCCGTTCCGTCTCCCACAGGGCAGCCGCCCTGAATGAGCGCACCGTTTATTACACGGTGAAACGTCAGCCCATCGTAGAAGCCTTGACGCGCCAGATAAACAAAATTGCTTACGCTCTGCGGAGCCTTATCATAATAAAGCTCAAGCTTTATCTCGCTCCCGTCCTCCATAACAATTGTCGCATGAACGGTGTCAGCGTTTACGTTCTCCGCTGTTTCGCCGCCTTCAAAATTTTCTCTGCATCCCGCAATGGCAAACACCGCAATGAGAATTGCGGCCGCAAACGAGATATAACTTGTCTTTCTCATTTTCCCTCCAATTACTCGCCGGCGCACAATGCGCCCGCTTTATAAAGCGTTGCCGCCTTATTTTTGATTGCCTATCAGTGAACGCCTAATTCGTCCGATATATATGTTTTGAGCAAGCGATGACAAAAAGTCAAGCGCAATGAAGCCCGTCTCGCCTATCAGTACCAGAAGGTATAGCGGAAGCTTCGGCAGCAGCGCTTCGATATCGAGCTTCAAAATATATATTGCAACGGCAACCGCCGCCGCAGTAAACACGTTGCAGTAGATAATGCGCAGCGCGAACGATATCACCTTGTCCTCTATCTTTAGCGAAACAAACTGCTTAAATATCATAAAATGGCCTAAAAGCGCTATATACGGAACGATCGCCGTCTTATTCGGAACGATGAGAAGCGCGGCAAGCGAACTCGCAGCAAATGTGAGCAGCGCGTTGATATATAGCCCCTCGCTCGTAAGCACGCATATAAAAACCGCCGACATGAAAAAGCACGCTATCCTACCTGCAGGCAGGTTTGACGCCCCATAAAGCGCAAGCACATTCAGCGCCACCGTCATTGCGGACAGCGTAATCCTTTTTGATGGTGAAAGCTTATCCATTCTCCTACCTCGTCAGCAGCAGCGAATTAAATCGCCGCCTGCCATTTCGCAGCAGCAGTCAGCGCATAGGAGTCCCGAGCAAACGTCGCATGCCCCGCAGCCGGACGACGATGTCGGCTCGCGATACGTCCCCGTATTGCCGGAATACGCTCGCCCCGCATTGTTTATCGAGTTATACGCATTCCTATATTCGTAATTGTTCGGTTCCTCCTGGTATGCCCTCGAAAAATGCTCGCGCGCCTTATCGTACCAGCCGTTGCGCAGATGTATCTGACCGTAGAGATAATTCCACTCGGCGTTATGGTTCGCTATAGAGTCAAGCATTTGCGCCGCCTCGGTAAACCTGTTTTGTGATATCAGTATTCTTACCTTTGAAAACTCGGCTGCGTTTTCGCCCGCATAGGAGCTGCGTGCGCGTGAATAGCTGCCGTTTTGCGCCCCGTAATATGACCCGCTCGTCGACGAAGCCGAGCTCTTTTTTGTCAGAACGTCGTATGCCTCGTTTATCTCCTTCAGCTTCTCATTCGCAAGTTCCTTCAGCGGATTATCGCGGTATTTATCGGGGTGATATTTTTTCACAAGCGCAAGGTACGCGGCGCGTATCTCTTCCTGCGAAGCGTTCTCACTTACCCCAAGCGTTTTATAGGGATTATTCATTGTTTCTTCCTTCCGTGCCTTTCCCACCGAGAAGCCGTTCGCTCCGCCTTCGGCAGCCAATGTACATTATATTGTCGAGCACCCCGCGAAACGCGTTCGGCTCTAAAAGATCATATGCCTTTTGCGCTTCGTTGAGCGAGATATTCATCAAAAACTCGGCTCTCGCGCTGTCCGCTCCCGCTGTCGCGAACGGGTTGTAGGCGCCGCTCTTCTTATCCTTTTCGATATCATCCCACGCATCGGCAACGTAAACCCAGCGTCCCATATGATACGCGACCTCCTTTATCGCGCACAGGCTGCCCTCATTCTCTACCGGGGCGCTTGCGGCAACGTTTCGCATCAATCGCGCAAACGCATCGCACGGCTTATCTATGTCTGTACACTTTTCGCGCTCGATGTCCGAAATTTCGCCGATTCCTTTTTTTACTGCCATTTCGACGCCCGGATACTTTTTTGCGGCGTTCTCGGCTTTGCCCTTCAAGATGGCCGCTCCGACCGCCGGCAGCAGCCTTTTCTCGTCGTTTTTGTCGTCGAGCAGTTTATATCTCGCAAGTATAATGTTTGCCGCCGCAGCAAATTCGAACGCCGCGCACTCAGCTACGCAAGGCCGCTTTTTCCTAAACGGTTTGTATGCGCACCGCCTGCTGTCGATTTTCGGCATATCGCTCGCTGAAGCGGCGAGCATCGCTATAAACGTGCAGTCAAAGCTCAGCACAGCGCGCGCGGTTTGCCCAAACTCCTTTCCGAGCGTTCGGCAAAGCCCGCAGTACGCAGCGTCATACAGCGCCTTATCTTTAACCTTCAGCTCACACTCGAGCGGTTTTATATAGCCGAACACCGTTTCGCCTCTTTACTTATTATTTTGTGATTATACCATATCATTATGGGTAAAAAATGTATCCACAGTAAAATTGTGCGCACATTCTTCCACTTAAGAGAAGAAAATACGTCAATATTGCTAAATCGCCCGTATCGTTCGCCAAGACCTCAAAAGCGGCCTTGGGCCGCTTTTGAGGTCTTACAGTATTTTCCGTCATACCATAAAGACATAAAGAAAGGAGTATACTATGAAAATACATGTATATTTTATATCGTTTGTGTGCTCTTGTCAACACTTAAATATGGTTTTTTACACTTATAATGCAAATTTCCGCTTTATGAGCTCGGCCGCCTCCATCGGCTCCATATCCGAATTATCTATGCGAATATAGTTTTTATACGGTATTTCGCCCGGAAGCGAATTCAGCCTGTACTTTTTCTCTATTCTGTCAAAAAGCGCGTACGAGCGCGCAAGATCACGCTTCGACGGCTTGTTTGCAAGCCTGTTCTCCGTCCTGTTCCGCTCGAGACGTATATCGCGCCCCGCCTCGAGCTCGACAAAATACACTTCGCCCTCCGCATCCTCGAATATTGACTTCACATGCCCTATATAGTCCCAATCCTCTTGGGAATCAAAGGCCCACATGTATGTAAAAATCATACCGTATTCGCCGCTTTTGGCAAAGCTTTTGAATATTTCCTCTCTGAAAAGCTCCGTCAGGCGCATGCGTTCTGAAGGCATGTTCGCAAAAAGCTCGCACACCATGTCTATGGTCATATGGTTGTGGAAAAGCTTAAGTCCAGTCAAGCGCTCAAGCTCCTGCCCAACCGTCATTTTGCCTACGGCATGAGGCCCTGTAATTATTACAAGCTTCATAGACCATTCTCCTTGCGCTTGCCATGAAATCCATCATATGATATCACACTGACGCACATTTTTCAATAAATTAACAAAAGCTCTATCATATTAGTCATAATGTGTGTTATACTAATTTTGATTTTACTTATATAAAATGAATGAAATCGGAGGATGACATTATGGAATATTCGCATGAAGTCATGAATATGCACTGTGTCGCTAAGGGCGCAGTTCATGAACCCGCACCCATCCCTGAGGAGGGCAAATGGGTCAAGGCAAAGCAGATTGGCCAGATAAGCGGCTTAACGCACGGCGTAGGCGGCTGTGCTCCGCAGCAGGGTGCCTGTAAGCTCACGCTCAACGTTAAAGACGGCATAATACAGGAGGCGCTTATAGAGACGATAGGATGCTCGGGCATGACTCATTCGGCCGCAATGGCAGCCGAAATACTTCCCGGCAAAACGCTCCTTGAGGCGCTCAACACGGATCTTGTCTGCGATGCGATAAACGTCGCAATGCGCGAGCTTTTCCTTCAGATCGTATACGGTAGAACGCAGAGCGCTTTCTCCGACAACGGTCTGCCCATCGGCGGCGGCCTTGAGGATCTCGGCAAGGGGCTTAGGTCGCAAGTGGGTACAACATACAGCACGAATAAAAAGGGTCCGCGTTATCTTGAGCTCACCGAAGGTTATATAAACGAAATAGCCCTCGATGAAAACGACGAGATAATCGGCTACAAATTCGTCAGCGTGGGCAAAATGATGGACGATATAAAGAAGGGGCTTTCGCCCAACGAGGCTTATGAGAAAAACACGGGCATATACGGCCGCTTTAACGAGGCGGCGCGCATCATCGACCCGCGCAAGCAATAGGAGGCATACTTATGGTAACTTTTGAAGGATATGAAAGAAGAATCGACAAGCTCAACTCCATCATGCCTCAATACGGTATCGCAAGCCTTGAGGAGGCGAAGCAGCTCTGCGACGATAAGGGCATAGACGTCCGCTCGATAGTTCTCGGCATACAGCCGATAGCTTTCGAAAACGCTGTTTGGGCATATACGCTCGGTGCTGCTATAGCAATAAAGCGTGGCGCAAAATCCGCAGCAGAAGCCGCTGAATTTATAGGAGCAGGCCTCCAGGCGTTCTGCGTTCCGGGCTCTGTTGCCGACCAAAGAAAGGTCGGCATCGGCCATGGCAATCTTGCGGCAATGCTCCTGCGCGACGATACAAAATGTTTCGCATTTTTGGCAGGTCACGAGAGCTTCGCTGCCGCGGAAGGCGCCATCGGCATAGCAAACAAAGCCAACCGCGTAAGAAAAGAGCCGCTTCGCGTTATACTAAACGGACTCGGCAAGGACGCCGCTTACATCATATCGAGAATCAACGGCTTTACATTCGTAGAAACCGATTATGATCAGTTTACGGGCGAGCTCAGGATTGTAAGCGAAAGGGCCTTCTCCAACGGCCAGCGTTCCCTTATCCGCTGCTACGGCGCAGACGACGTAAACGAAGGCGTTGCGATAATGCGTCATGAGAACGTCGACGTTTCCATCACAGGCAACTCGACAAACCCGACGCGCTTCCAGCATCCTGTGGCAGGCACATACAAGAAATGGTGCGTCGAAAACGGCAGGAAGTATTTCTCCGTCGCATCGGGAGGCGGCACGGGCAGGACGCTCCACCCGGACAATGTTGCGGCAGGCCCTGCATCCTATGGTCTCACCGACACTATGGGGCGTATGCACTCCGACGCGCAGTTCGCGGGCAGTTCCTCTGTTCCCGCTCACGTTGAGATGATGGGCCTCATCGGCATGGGCAACAACCCCATGGTCGGCGCAACCGTCTCCGTGGCCGTCGCCGTTGCCGAAAGCATGTAAGGAATTTACGAAAAAAACAGCCGCCGGTAGCGGCTGTTTTTTTCGCCCGTTTTTCAGCCATTCCCGCAATGTCTGCGCATGCTCATTTGCTTTTTGCAATATACCATGTGGAATCAAATTCAACCGGCCAAAATTTCGCCCCATTGCCCGATGCGCCGCCATAAATCGCCGTTTTTCCGTGTAGCCCCAAATTATGCTTGTACATGCGCTTGTATTAATGTATAATATCATCGAGATAAAATGAATCGGAGGATTTTCAACGATGAAACACATAACCACGATACAGAAGCCCTGCATTAATGCAGGCATCGCAACAGGCTGCGGCGAGTGCCAGGCATCCTGCCAGAGCGCATGCAAAACGTCCTGCACGGTTGCTAATCAAAAGTGCCTCAGCAAAAAAGACTGAGGACTGAATAATCGCATTTTAAGGGCGGCTCACATGGGGTTTGACCTATATGAACCGCTTTTGTGCTTTGAAATGCGCATTTTTCGGAGGAACGGATTTGATACACGCATTTACGTTTAAGGACATGAATCTCGTGCTCGACGTCGAAAGCGGCGCGCTCCACAGCGTGGATAAGCCTGCATTCGATGTTGTTCGTACGCTTGAGACGGGCGGCGACCCGTACGCTCTCCCCTACTCGCGGGAGGATATACGCTCCATACTTGACGAGCTTGACAAGCTCAAAAGTGAAGGTGCTTTTGACTCCGAGCCGCTCGTCCCGCCAAAGGGCAATGAAGAAAGCGTCATTAAATCGCTCTGCCTCCATATAGCTCACGACTGTAACCTGCGATGCAGATACTGTTTCGCTTCGACAGGCGATTTTCACGGCGCCCGCATGTTCATGACCGAGGACGTTGCAAAGCGTTCGCTCGAATTTCTCATGGAGCGCTCCGGCAGACGTCACAATCTCGAGGTTGACCTTTTTGGCGGCGAACCGCTCATGAATTTCGATGTTGTGAAGTCAACCGTCGCATACGGAAGAGAACTCGAGAAGAAATACAACAAGCACATAAATTTCACCATCACTACCAACTGCGTAGCGCTTAACGATGAAATGATCGACTTCATCAACGACAACATGCATAACGTTGTCCTGAGCCTTGACGGACGTAAGGAGGTTCACGATGCGCTGCGCCCCACAGTGAACGGCAAGGGTTCATACGATATAATTGCGCCGAAGGCGATTGAGCTCGTGAAGCGCCGCGGTGATAAGGAATATTACGTTCGCGGCACTTTCACAAACAGAAACCTCGACTTTACCAATGACGTCGACGCGCTTCGCAATCTCGGCTTCGAGCAGATATCAATTGAACCCGTCGTCATCGCTGAGGACAGCCCATATGCCATACTCGAAAACCATGTCAAAGCGATACTTGACGAGTATGACAGGCTTGCCGACATGCTGCTCGAAAGCCGCAGAAACGGCAGATGGTTCAACTTCTTTCACTTCATGATAGATCTCTCGGGCGGTCCATGCCTTAAAAAGCGCGTTTCAGGCTGCGGCGCAGGCGTCGAGTACGCGGCAATAACGCCGGACGGCGACATATATCCTTGCCATCAATTCGTTGGTGAGGCGAAGTATAAGATGGGCAACGTCATGACAGGCGAATTTGACGGCTCCATGCGTGAAGAGTTTATTGATTGCAATATACTCACAAAGCCGCAGTGCTCCGCCTGCTTCGCAAAGTACTACTGCGCGGGCGGCTGCGCGGCCAATGCATACAAGTATAACGGCGACATAAGAAAGCCCTACGCCATAACCTGCGAATTCGAAAAGAAACGCGCCGAGCTTGCTCTCGGAATCTACGCCAAGGAGCATCAGTGAAATGCTGATATTCGAACGCGATGAAAAATACGGTTTTACTGCGTCGGACGACAGTCTCGCCAACGTCGGCGGGCTGTCTCACCTCGTCCTGCGCCTCCTTCGAGCGCGCGGGGCGACGACGCCGGAAACCGTCAAAGCGTTCATACATCCCACGCTCGAGCTTCTTAACGACCCCATGCTCTTTAAGGACATGGATAAGGCCACGGTACGAATCGAAAAAGCGATAGCCGGCGAAGAGCTGATTTGCATATTCGGCGACTACGACACCGACGGCATATGTGCCACGGCCATACTTGCACGCTATCTCAAATCGCGTGGAGCAAAGGTCGGCTATCACATCCCGCTGCGCCACGAACACGGCTACGGCATGAGCGAAGACGCCGTGAGGCTTTTGGCGGACAAGGGCGTCAACCTCATAATAACCGTAGACAACGGTATCGCCGCCTCAAACGAAATTAAGCTATGCTACAGGCTCGGCATGGACGTCATTGTTACCGACCATCACCGCTGCCAAGGCGACATTCCGCAATGCGAAGCGGTTATATGCCACTCGCGGCCCGACAACACATACCCAAACACCGCTCTTTGCGGCGCAGGCGTAGCGCTGAAGGTCGTGCACGCTCTCGGCGGCTATGACGCCATGCTTCCGCTCATACCGCTTGCGGGCCTTGCAACGATAGCCGATATTGTCCCTCTCACCGGCGAAAACCGTGTGCTCGCAAAGTACACAATCGATGCACTCAACTCGGGCGACTGCATTGTCGGCCTGAAAGCGCTCGGCAGCGAAGCGCGCACATGCGAATGCGACACGGGCTATGACTCGCGCAAGCTTTCATTCGGCATGATACCGCGTCTCAACGCCGCCGGACGCATGAAAGACGCAAAGCCCGGCGTAACTCTTTTGCTCACAAACGACGAGGATGAGGCAAAGTCGATTGCCAAAGCGCTTTCCGAGCTTAACTGTCTTCGCAAGGAGGAGGAGCAGCGCATTTACGATGACGCCGTTGCCCGTATAGAGAGCGGCGACATAACCGACGACAGAATCATCATGATGTATTCGCCCGAATGGAACGTCGGCGTAATAGGCATAGCCGCGTCACGCATATGTGAACGATATCACAGACCCACTCTGCTTTTCACACAGACCGGCGATACGCTGACAGGCTCCGCGCGCTCCATAGCAGGCGTAGATATATTTGATGCGCTCAACGCCAACAGCCGTTTCTTCACACGATTTGGCGGTCATGCACGTGCAGCGGGCGCCAACATGCTTGTAAGCGATTTCGAAGAATGCCGCAGCAGCATAAACGATTACATCCGTCAAAACGTGCCCGATGACACATTCATACCAAAGCAGCGATATGAACTCGATGTTGAGCTCGGCGATATGACCGTTCAGCTCGCAGAAGAAATAGATAAGCTCGCGCCCTTCGGAGAAGGTAACCCCATGCCTGTATTCTATACAGGAGGCGTAAAGCTTCGAAGCCTTAAACGCGTCGGAAGCGACGGCGCGCATCTCAAAGCGCTCGTACAAAAGGGCGCCGTCACATGCGATTCAGTGGCATACTGCAAGGGACACCTGTTCGACAGTCTGCTTGCCGCCGACAGATGCAGGATACTGTTTACGCCGTGCGCAAACGCATGGAAAGGTCAAAAGCAGCTTCAGCTCAAAATCAAGGCCGTGTGTGCCGAACGCATTGACGATACGAACGCATACATTGACGCCATAGGCGACAAATTCTACGACGCGTTCTACAAAAACGCAGCGTACAACGATACGCCGTCGGCAATGCACCGCTCTTGCGTAGACAGGCTTGAATGCCTGAAACGCTTAATACTCTCTGATATCTGCGGAACGCTCGTTCTCTGTTTCACACAGGAGGGCACGCATGCATTTATTGAAGATATGACGCGTATAGGCGCATGGGATAGAACGGACATATTCGTATCAAGGCTCGATAAAAAGCCGATAGCATACAACGCGGCCGTTTTTGCGCCCGTGCTTGACGGAATCGACGCTTCGTATTATAAAAACATATTGGTGTATGACACCGCATTCAGCCTCGGGGCGCTTGAACGACTTCGCTCCGCCGCTCCGAAAGCGGCCATTGTGACAGCCGATATGCTCGCAACTCGATACGAGCTCGAAAAGGTTGCTTCCGTGGATCGCGCGCGCATGGGCGTTATGTTCAATGCAATGCGCAGCTGCATACGCTGCGGGAAGAAGCGTCCCGCCGACATAATCGACCGCATATCCGAAATGTGCGGAAGGCATAGAAGCGAATGCGCATTTGCACTCGACGTGTTCACTGAGCTTGGCTTCATAAGAACCGACAGCGGGGGCAATGTTTCGGTGGCAATAAACGCACCGCAGCGCACGCTTTGCGAAAGCGCACGGTACCGCGGCGCCGTGAATCTGAAAAAAGCAATGGCTGAGTATGAAAACGCTAAAGCGTAACTATAGGAGGACAACCATGGATCTCAAGCAAACCATAAGAAACATACCCGATTTCCCGAAAGAAGGCATTCTTTTCAGGGATATAACCACGCTCCTCAAAGATGCGGACGCTTATGAACAGCTCATAAGCGAGCTTGCAGACAGCCTCAAAGCTTACGACGTCGATATCGTTATCGGGCCCGAGGCAAGGGGGTTCGTCATCGGCTCGGCGCTCGCCTATGCAATCCATGCCGGATTCGTGGTCGCAAGAAAGCCCGGCAAGCTCCCCTGCAAGACAATGCGGTTCGAATACGGCCTCGAATACGGCTCCGATACGCTCGAAATACATGAGGATGCAATCAAGCCCGGCCAGCGTGTCGCCATAGTGGACGATTTGCTCGCAACAGGCGGCACGGCGCTTGCCACGATAAAGCTCGCTGAACAGGCAGGCGCGACTGTCGTTGCCGCACGTTTTGCGATAGAGCTTTGCGACCTTAACGGCAGAGAGCTGTTGAAGGGGTACGATGTTGATTCCGTAATAAAGTATTAAACGGTTTCCTTTTATTCATTGATAGGAGGTGTGCGGCTTTGGACGAGCTTATAAACATGTGCGCGGCAAAGTATTCTCCGGAAGAAATGGAGATGCTTAAAAAAGCTATCGATTTTGCTTCCGAAGCGCACAAGGGGCAGCTCAGAGAATCCGGCGAGCCCTATATAATGCATCCTATTGCAGTCGCAAAGATGCTCTTTGAGATGAGCATGGACGAAAATACCGTTATCGCAGGCCTTCTCCACGACACAGTCGAAGATAACCCGAACATAACGGTTGATATTATACGCTCCGAATTCGGCGATGACGTGGCAAACATGGTCGACGGCGTCACGAAGCTCACCAAAAGCGGCAACGCCGGGCTCCTTTCAAAAGAAGACAGACAGGCCGAAAATCTGCGCAAAATGTTTATGGCGATAGCCAACGATGTCAGGGTCGTCATAATCAAACTCGCAGACCGTCTGCACAACATGCGCACGCTCGAATACTGCGACGGCGAAAAACGAATCCGCAAAGCGCATGAAACGCTTGAGGTCTATGCTCCGCTCGCTCACAGGTTCGGAATGGGCGCAATTAAGTGCGAGCTTGAGGACCTGTCATTCGAGTATCTTTATCCCGAAGAAGCGAAAAAGCTCAAAAACGCTATCGAGCCTCAAAAGCGCGAACGCATGCAGCTTCTTGAACACGCCATGAGCGTCATAAAAGAACAGTTAGCGGCGATTGGCATTGAGGCTGAGGTCAGCGGCCGTCCAAAGCACCTCTACAGCATATACAAAAAGGTCGTGAAGCAAAACGTCACCGTTGACAAGATATACGACCTTATCGCAATACGCGTTATAGTCCATACCGTAAACGACTGCTATGCAGCGCTCGGCGTCATACACTCTATTTGGCCGCCCATGCCGGGCCGCTTCAAGGACTATATCGCCATGCCGAAAACAAATAAGTACAGATCCCTGCATACAACGCTCTTCGGTGATAACGGAATGCCGTTCGAAGTGCAGATAAGGACGCAGGAGATGCATCGCGCCGCAGAATACGGCATTGCGGCACACTGGATGTACAAGGAAGGACGAACAACACAGGACGATCTTGACAGCAAGGTCGCGTGGCTGCGCGAAGCGCTTGAATACGAAAACCTGGCCGACACTACGCGCGAATTCGTCGAAAACATACGCAAGGACTTCTTCTCGGACTTCGTGTTCGTCCTCACTCCTAAGGGTGAAATAATTGATCTTCCTACAGGCTCTACGCCCGTCGACTTTGCCTACAGAATTCATACAAACGTGGGCAACCATACGCAGCACGCCAAAGTCAACGGCGCCATGGTCAAGCTTGAATACAAGCTCAAAAACCACGACGTCGTGGAAATAATAACGTCGCCGCAGGCCACCCCGAGCCGCGACTGGCTCAGCTTCGTAAAAACGCAGCAGGCAAAGGCAAAGATACGCAACTGGTTCAAAAAAGCCAACCGCGAGGAGAACATACAGAAGGGTAAAGAGATGCTTCAGGAGGCTATGCGCCGCCAAAGCAACCAGTATTCCGAAGCGATAAAGCCCGAGTATTTCGATGAACTTCTTCAGCGCTACAGCATGACGGATATAGACGACATATACGCCGCCATCGGCTACGGCGGGCTAACGACTCGCCAGATAGTCCATCCGCTTATCGAGCACGCGAAGCGCGACAGACAGGAGCAGGAAAGGCTTCAGGCGGCGGCCGACGGTTCGAAAGGCTCTGATTCAAAGCCATCCGGAAGCGTCCACGGCATACGCGTCGTCGGTCAGGAAAACATGGCAGTACGCTTCGCGGGCTGCTGCACGCCGCTCCCCGGCGACGAGATAATAGGCTATATCACGCGCGGGCGCGGTGTGTCCGTGCATAGGCGCGACTGCGAAAACGCAGAAGCTCTTCTGCGCGACGCCGATCGCATAATCCAAGTCGAATGGGCGACCGACGAAAAGACAAAATACCCTGTAAACATAACGATACTTGCAACCGAGCGCGTCGGGCTTCTGATGAGCATATCGCAGATGCTCATGAACATGAACATAAATCTTCGCAGCATCAACGCCAACCAGGACAGCGACGACATCGTAACGGTCAAGCTGACGTTCGACGTAAACAACGCCGAGCATCTTGAGTCGATACTTAAAAACCTTAAAAAGGTGGACGGCGTAACGAACGTTTTCAGAACGAATTAAGGGATAGAATATAATGAGAGCTGTAGTTCAAAGAGTCAAACGCGCTTGCGTCGATATAGACGGCAAAACGATAAGCGCCATTCAAAAGGGGCTTATGGTTCTTCTCGGCATAGGCGATGAAGATACTGCGGCCGACGCCGATTACATCGCTCAGAAGCTTACTGAGCTGCGCATATTTGAGGATGCCGACGGCAAAATGAACATGAGCGTCACAGACGTCGGCGGCGAAGTGCTCATTGTGTCGCAGTTCACTCTCCACGGCGATGCGCGCAAGGGACGCCGTCCAAGCTTCATACACGCTGCGCGTCCCGAAAAAGCCATACCGCTTTATGAGTACGTCATCAACAGCGTTTCGGCGCATGTTCCCGTTAAGTGCGGAAGATTCGGCGCGGACATGGACGTCTCGCTCGTAAACGACGGGCCTGTAACAATACTTCTTGACAGCACGAGGTTATTCTGATGATAGGCATTGAAAAGCTTTTGACCGGCCCGCTGGGCGTCAATACATACATAGTCTACAGGGAAGGCGAGCGCTCCTGCGTGCTTATAGACCCCGCGGAGCTCAAAAAGGTTAAAAAGCGCTTAGACGAGCTTTCGCTCAAGTGTGAGGCCATTCTTCTGACGCACGGGCATTTTGACCATATAATGGGCGTTGCCGCGCTGAAAAACGAATACGGCGCTCGCGTGTACATACATAAGAACGACGCCGCTGCGCTTTACGATGACAAGATAAACCTCTCCGTCATGGCGGGAACGCATGTTGAACCTTCAAAGGCCGATGTTCTTTTGGAGGGCGGCGAAAAGCTCAAGCTTGCAGCAATGGAGTTCGACGTCATATCGACGCCCGGCCATACGAGCGGCGGCGTAAGCTATATCCTAGATGAAGAAAGGATTGTTTTTTCGGGAGATACGCTCTTCAGGCTAAGCGTAGGCAGATGTGACCTCCCCGGAGGCGACGAGGAAACGCTCCTCCATTCCATCGTCTATAAGCTCTTTGAGCTTAAGGGCGACTATAAGGTGCTGCCCGGTCACATACGCGAAACGACGCTCGATTTCGAGCGCGAAAACAATCCTTACACAAGGCGCTGGGGATAAACACTATGGTGACGCTTTCAACGAACCAGCCTTGGTTTTACAACGATATATGCGAGGAAATGCGGCTTTTTCTCGACTTGACCAATATAATCCCCGTCGAGTCTGAGCCGCCTATGAGCGACGGCGATATACACATGTCGATAAATCTTTATGAGCGCGGCGGTCTTTACGAGGCGCATGCCGTATGCTCATATATGAACGGTTCGCAAAGGCTCACGGGCGACTGCATACACACTGCTGCGGCGCGCACCGAAGGCGAAATAATTGTAAAGCGCCATAAAAAGCGCTGCACAAAAATCGCAGCGTTTCGTGCTATGGAAAAGCTATTTCCGCAGCGCATTCCCTGGGGCTCTCTCACGGGGATACGTCCTACGCGCCTATGGCGCGAGCTGCTCGAAACCATGTCGTGCAACGAAGCCGCGCATATAATGCTTGACGAATTCGATGTTACGCCCGAAAAGTTGAAGGTCGCCGCCGACATAACGCGCGTTCAGCAGAAGGCCTTCACTGCGCAGACGCCGAACGACATCGATATTTATATAGGAATACCGTATTGCAAATCGAAATGTCTGTATTGCTCTTTCGCATCATGCGTACGCACACCGAAAACCGATATAGGCGCATACCTTGACGCATTAAAGAAGGACATTCTCTACGGCTCGCGCACAATCGCCGAAAACGGCTTCATCGTCCGCGCCATGTACGTTGGCGGCGGAACTCCGACGGTGCTTACAAATGACGAGCTCGACGACCTTATAACGTATGCGCTTGAATGCTACGGCGGCTTCGGTACGGAGTTCACCGTCGAAGCAGGCCGCCCCGACACTATAGATACGCAAAAGCTGCTTACTCTTCGCCGCCTCGGCGTGGGCAGAATATCCATAAACCCTCAGACCATGAACGACGACACGCTCGCGCTCATAGGCAGAAGCCATACGGTCGACGACATAGTGCGCGCATATTTCGACGCCCGCGCCGTAGGGTTTGAATCGATAAACGCCGACGTTATCGCGGGTCTTCCGGGCGAAAGCGATTCACATATGCAAAGAACCATGGAGGCCATAGCGGCGCTTAAGCCCGATAACCTTACGGTACACACGCTTGCGCTCAAGCGCTCGTCTGCCCTAATAGAGCATTTGGCCGAATATAAGCTTCCCGAAGCCGCAGAAGTCGAACGCATGGTTGAAACAGGTGCGCGCGCCGCCTCCGAAATGGGTATGCGCCCATACTATATGTACAGGCAAAAGTATATGCGTGGCAATCTTGAGAATATCGGCTATTCGCTCCCCGGCAGGGAATGTATATACAACATAGATATGATGGAGGAGACGACGAGCATAATGGCTCACGGCGCAGGCGCAATGTCAAAGCGCATATTCGACGCCGAGCGCCGCGTTGAGCGCATTCCTAACCCGAAGGACATCGCAACATACATAAATAAGCTCGATGCGACAGCTACCGAAAAAAATAAGCTTTTTTCGCAGGAAAGAGGATGTATATGAACGAATATATACAGGAATGCGGTCTCTCCGGCAACATTCCCCGCCACGTTGCGATAATCATGGACGGTAACGGCCGCTGGGCTACAAAGCGCGGCCTTCCGCGCAGCGTGGGACATCGTGCCGGCATGGAAGCTCTGCGTGACCTTATAACCGTCTCAAGCGAGCTCGGAATTGAGGCCTTGACGCTGTATGCGTTTTCTACGGAAAACTGGAAACGCCCCCGGGACGAAGTTGGCACGCTTTTCTCACTCGTAGTCGAATACTTCAACCGTGAAATAAGCGAGCTCCACGAAAAGGGCGTCCGCATACGCGTACTGGGCGATATGTCTCGCGTACCGCAAAAAGCGCGCGCTGCACTCATGCGCGCGGAGGATATGACGCACGATAATCGCGGCCTAAAGCTGAACCTTGCCATAAATTACGGAGCAAGGGCAGAGCTTGTCCGCGCGGCAAAAGCGCTCGCCGAAGACGTTTCGAACGGCGGCATGGCTCCCGACGCCATTGACGAAGCCGCTGTATCAAGCAGGCTTTATACGTCTGGTCAGCCCGACGTAGATCTCTTGATACGCACCGGGGGCGAAATGCGGCTGTCAAACTTTCTGCTTTACCAATCGGCATATGCCGAGCTGTTGTTCACGGACACGCTGTTTCCCGATTTTGACAAGGCGCACTATCTTGACGCCATTCGCGAATTTCAAGGGCGCAGCAGGCGCTTTGGCGCAATAAAATAATGAGAGGTTCACGATGCTTATACGCATAGCGGTCGGTGTTACGCTGGCCTTATTCTTCCTTGCGGTGCTCTATTTCGGTGGCGTCGTACAGTGCATAGCGTTCTCGCTTGCGACTTTCCTTTGCGCATATGAACTCATAAATGCGCTTAAGCAAAAAGGCATAAAGCCCTTTTCCATACCGGTATATATCTTTTCGATATCATATTATGCCGTATTTAAGTATATCGGTATGTATTGGATGCTGCTGCTTTTCATCTGCTGCGTGACGGCAATAATCTGCGAGCGCATTTTTTCGAAATCACAAAATACAGCCGACGCGCTCGCGGGGCTTGTCATGTTCATATACCCGCTCGCGTTCTTTGTGTTTATAGCCGCCACCGATTCGCTCGATTATAACATAATTGCGCGAATAAACGCACTCGAGCAGGACAATGTATTCTATGTCCAGACGGTCATGAACGCCCGCATAAGCCGTGTCGCGCTGCTGTCTATGTTCGCTTGTCCGCTCGTCGGCGACACATGCGCTTACTTTATCGGAATGTTATTTGGCAAAAAAAAGCTTTGCCCCGAGATAAGCCCCAAAAAGACGATTGCGGGGAGCATTGGCGGAGCCATAGGCGGCGTTCTCGGCGGGCTCGGCGTATATTACGCTCAACTTCTGTGGGATGTGCATGAAGGGCTTATACCGCTGCTTCTGCTCGGCCTGCTCTGCGGTCTTCTCGGTCAGATTGGCGATCTTTTCGCTTCGTCAATTAAGCGCTACGCCGGCATAAAAGACTTCGGCTCCATATTCCCCGGCCACGGCGGAATGCTCGACAGGGTTGACAGCGTGCTCATCTGCGCGCCAATGGTGTTTATGTTCTTCTACAAGCTTAACTCCATAATATCAGGGGTATTCTTTTGATGGCAGCGGCACAGAGAAAGCGCATAGCCGTACTCGGCTCAACGGGTTCGATAGGTACTCAGGCGCTCGACGTTATACGTCATGATGAGCGCTTTCATTGCTTCGCGCTTGCCGCAGGCAGCAATACCGAGCTTCTGAACGAGCAAATAGCCGAGTTTTCGCCAAAATACGTCGGTATCGCCAACGCGGACTCTGCGCATCTCTTAAACACGCGCGGAGCAGAGCTTTTCGCGGGCAGCGATGCCGCAGAGCTTATCGCTGCGCTGAATGATGTCGATATCGTCGTGAACGGCATAAGCGGCTTTTGCGGAACAGCACCGCTCATAAGCGCGCTCAACGCCAAAAAAACAGTTGCCCTCGCCAATAAAGAAAGCATCGTCTGCGCACATGCGATAGTCGATGAAGCAATCAAGCGCGGCGGAGCAATCCTGCCGGTAGACAGCGAGCAATCCGCCATATTCCAATGCCTCGCGGCAGGCAGAAAATGCGACGTCAAGCGGCTGATACTCACTGCTTCAGGCGGAGCTTTTCGCGACAAATCAATAGCTGAGCTCAAAAACGTTACGCCGGAGCAGGCATGTACACATCCAACATGGAGTATGGGCAGAAAAATAACCATCGATTCCGCATCGCTTTTCAACAAAGGCCTTGAAATCATGGAGGCAAGCTATCTTTTCGGCGTTACGGGAGAAAATATCGATGTCCTCATACATCCGCAATCGATAGTGCATTCTATGGTAGAATATAATGACAGCAGCGTCATCGCTCAGTTGAGCGTACCCGATATGCGGCTTGCGATACAGTACGCGCTGAATTATCCCGAACGGATCGGCCCCGCCATATCCGACAGACTGGAGCTTGGCAGTATAGGCAGCCTAACCTTCGCCATACCCGATAGGGATAAATATCCGGCTCTTCCCCTTGCCTATGCGGCGCTTAATGAGGGCAACGCGCTTCCCATCGCCTATAACGGCGCGAACGAAGCGGCGGTCAATATGTTTATAAACGGAGAGATAGGCTTTCTCGACATTGCTGCGCGCGTCGAGTACGCTATGGAAAAAATAGACGCGCGGCGCTTTGAGGCCGTGCGCTGCATGGATGACATCCGTGCCATAGACGCGATTGCCCGCGCATACGCCTCGGAAATAAAATAAAGGAGTTTTGTAATGAGTATTTTAACAACGATTCTTTCTATACTCGGTGCATTGCTTGTTATAAGCCTGCTTGTTGTAATACACGAGCTTGGCCATTACGGAGTTGGCAGGCTGCTCGGCTTCAAAATAGTCGAATTTGCCGTCGGCATGGGTCCCAAGCTTTTCAAATTTGAGAAAAACGGCATAATTTACTCGCTCAGGGCGTTCCCTATCGGCGGGATGTGCCAATTCTACGGCGAAGACAACGCGGCCGAGAACGATGACTGCTTCAATTCAAAGCCTGCGTGGAAGCGTATGCTCGTTGTGCTCGCCGGCCCCGTGATGAACATACTATTCGCCGTTATCCTCTCCATAATCACGCTGACGGCATTCGGAGACTACATGCCGCAAATACAAGGCTTTGTCGAGGATGTGCCAAGCGTGGCGCAGCAGGCGGGCATCGAAGAAGGAGATTTCATACTCGCCATAGATGGGCGCAACATAGCCTACTATAACGACGTCAGCAACGTTATAGCCGCGGCGGACGGCGAAGAGGCTGTCTTTACCGTTGAGCGCAACGGCGAAAAGCTTGATATAACAGTTAAAAACCTTTATAACGCCGAACTTGAACGCAATTATATGGGCGTCACCATCGCCGCCGCCAGAAAAAGCTACTCATTCTCAGAGGCGTGCGCGGGCTCGTTCAGATATACGTTCGCAATGGTGCGCGAAATGTTTTCTTTCTTCGGCACGCTCTTCAAGGGACAGATACATTCGGGAGATGTAATGGGCTTCGTAGGCACGATAGACCTCATAGGTCAGGCTGTACGCCTCGGTTTTGAAACGGTGCTTCGCATAGCAGTGCTTATAAGCATCAATCTCGGAATAGTGAATCTCCTCCCATTCCCCGCTCTTGACGGCGGCAGGCTCGTATTCCTACTGTTTGCGATTTTCGGAATCCGAATAAACGAAAAGGTCGAGGGCATCATACATGCCGTTGGACTGATAATACTGCTCGGGCTGATGGTTCTGCTGACATTCGGAGACGTATCACGACTCATAGGAGGCTGAATATGAGACGATCCGTGCTTGTGCGCGACGTTCTTATAGGAGGCGGAGCGCCCGTATCTGTGCAATCGATGACAAACACCGATACACGCAATATAGACGCGACCGTAGAACAGATAAAGCGGCTTGAGGACGCAGGCTGCGACATAGTTCGCTTTTCAGTTTACGACAGTGAATGCGCACAAGCCGTGTCAAGCATAAAAAAGCGTACGCGCATACCGCTCGTGGCCGATATTCATTTCGACTACAGGCTCGCCATAGCCGCCATAGAAAGCGGCATAGACAAAATACGCTTTAACCCCGGAAACATAGGCGACGATGCCAACGTAAAGAAGCTTTGCGAATGTGCAAAGGCTCACGGCGTGCCGGTCAGAATAGGCGTAAACAGCGGCTCGGTCGAAAGGCCGTTGCTGAAAAAGTACGGCAGGCCTTCGCCGCAGGCTATGGTTGAAAGCGCAATGCGCCATGTCCGCCTGCTCGAAAACGAAAACTTCTACGATATAGTTATATCCCTAAAGGCCTCAAACGTCACAGACACCGTAGAGGCATACAGAATTATATTCGAAACGACCGATTATCCGCTTCATGTCGGCGTTACGGAAGCGGGCTTCGGCGAATCGGCCGTAATCAAATCCGCCGTTGGCATAGGCAGTCTCCTGCTTGCAGGCATAGGAGACACAATTCGTGTATCACTCACGGGCGATCCCGTCAATGAGGTCATAGCCGCCAAGAGCATACTACGTTCCATAGGGCTTGAAAAACGCGGCGCAGAGGTAATAAGCTGCCCCACATGCGGCAGAACGACCGGCGATCTGGAATCCGTTGCAAGACGCGTCCAAAGTGAGCTTTCATGCGTCAAATGCGCCATGCGCGTGGCCGTAATGGGCTGCGTCGTTAACGGCCCCGGCGAAGCGCGTGAAGCCGATATAGGCATCGCCTTCGCTCCCGGTGGGGCCGTTGTGTTCAAAAACGGTGAAAAGCTTTTTTCGGGCGATTCGGAAAGGGCCGTCGAGCTGCTTATAATCGAAGCAAAGGCGATGGATAAGCTCGACTGAGGGAGAAAGCTATGGAATGCTCAAAGCTCATAAGCGGCTGCGATTTTGACATACACCTTGTCGAAGCAAGGCTTATTAAAAGCGCGCGGAAGCTATGCCTGAGCGTTGAAAGCTCGCGGCTCTTGAGCATAGAGCAGATGAACGAGCTGCGCTTGTCCCTCGCCTCCTCCGTATCAAAAGGCAACGGCCGCGCGCTGTCGGTAGACGTCACGTTTACATTCCCGAATATTGACGATGAGCTGAATCACCGCGATTCCGCCACGGACACCATAATGGGTGCATGGCGCGAAGACGTACCCGTACTTCGCCCTGTCCTCGAGCATTCAAGGCTAACCTTCAACGACGGAATGCTCGTATTGAGCGTGCCGTCGCGCGCGACGGCGCTTTTGGAGAACAGCTATATTGAAGGGCTTTTAAAAAGCAGCCTTAAGCGGCTTTACAACATGCACGTTGGGCTTTGGATATGCCCCGACGAAGAACTGACGCTGCCCGAGGCCGCTGCAGACGATGCGCCCCTCCCCACGCCGTCCGCCGCAAAAAAGCCGAAGGATAAGCCCGCGCAGGGGGCGCTAATCATGGGTCGCCCAATTAAAAAGCCGCCCATACGCATGTGCGACGTAACTGACGACATGGGAAGCATAATCGTTCGCGGTTCTGTAGAATCGCTCGAAACACGCGAACGACGCAACGGCGGCTGCATAGTCTCTTTCTCCGTAAGCGACAAAACAAATACGATACCCGCAAAGCTGTTTCTCGAGGCTGAACAGGGCAAAGCCATCGCCGATGCGTTTGCAAGCTGCATGAAAGCCAATGACGAGCTTATCGTGCGCGGAAATTACAGGCTTGACGGCTACAGCGGCGAAATGCAGCTCATTCCATTCGATATCGAGCGCACAAGCGTAGAAAAGCGGCGCGACACATACGCTAAAAAGCGTGTCGAGCTCCATTTGCATACGCAGTTTTCATCTATGGACGCACTTTTGACGGCCACGGGGAAGCAGAACGATGCTGTCGAAACTGCGGCGCGTTGGGGGCATAAGGCCGTTGCGATAACCGATCACGGTGTCGTCCACGGCTTCCCTTCTGCATACAGCGCCGCGAAAAAGGCCGGCATCAAAGTCATATACGGCGTAGAAGGCTACCTTCTCGACGACAGCAGCCTTATAGACGCTAATCAGTCGTACGTTTCCGTAGGCGTTATCATGCGTGAAACAGCCCATACGCGCTTCATATACGAGGTTGCTGCGGTAAGATTTGACAAGCGCGGCATCCGCGATACATTTTCCTCCGTTATCGCCCAGCCCTCTCCCGTCGGTGATGACATTCTGCGCGAAACATGTATGACCCGTAATGATTTTGCCGCAGCCCCCTCTTCGTCGGAGACTTTCAATCGCCTTCGTGACTTCATTGGCGACTCGCTTATCGTATCGCATGGCAGCACATTCGTTGCCGCTATAGTCGGCGGCGCGAAACGATGCGGCATAGATATCTCGCAAAAGCACGTCGACACAGAAGCGCTCTTCCACTATCTTCACAGAGAAGCGAAGGATACCTCCGTCTCAAGCGCACGCGCTGCATACGGCATTGAGCATAACGGCGGCCGCGCACTTCAAACAGCGCTCGACACACAGTCGATATTCGAGCGGCTACTCTCCGAGCTTGAATCAATGGATATACACCGCGTGCCTTACATGCACGGCATAGAAAAGCAGACAAAGGGGCACGGACACGGCGCAAGCCATATTGTGCTGCTCGTCAAGAATCACAATGGGCTGCGCAACCTATATAAACTTGTCTCATACTCGCATATGGAGTACATAAAAAGCGTTCCGCGCATACCGCGAAGCCTCCTTATGATACATAGAGACGGCTTGATAGTCGGCTCCGCCTGCGAAGCGGGCGAGCTGTTCCGAGCCGTTCTCAACGACGTCGGCAGCGATGAGACAGAACGCATCGCAAACGAATACGACTATCTGGAAATACAGCCTATAGGCAATAACGACTTTTTACGGCGAGAAGGCCGCGTATCCGGCTATGACGCGCTGCGCGAGCTTAATACGCGCATTGTACGGCTCGGCGAAAAGCTCGGAAAACCCGTCGTAGCTACGGGCGACGTGCATTTTCTCAACCCTGAGGACGCTGTATTCAGGGCAATACTCATGGCGTCAAAGGGTTTTTCGGACGCGCTCATACAGCCGCCGCTGTATTTCAAAACAACAGACGAGCTTATAGAGGAGTTTAAGTATCTCGGGCTCGAAAAGGCCGAGGAAATAGTCATAACAAACCCGAACATGATAGCTGACATGTGCGAAATGCTTCCTCCGTTTCTCGATGAAAGGCGCACATACGCGCCAACGTTCGACGGCGCCGACGACGAACTGCGCACAATGGCAGAATCTACCGCGCACAAGCTTTACGGCGATCCGCTCCCCGAGACGGTGCGCAAAAGGCTCGATAAAGAGCTTAATTCGATAATCCAAAACGGCTATTCGTCGCTATATCTCATGGCGCAAAGGCTTGTCAAAAAATCGAACGGCGACGGCTATCTCGTCGGTTCAAGAGGCTCCGTCGGCTCATCATTCGTTGCCACGATGGCCGGCATAACCGAGGTCAACCCTCTCCCCCCACATTACGTTTGCCCGAAATGCAAAAACACCGTTTTCGACGTTGGCGAACCGCTCTCGCGCTGCGGCATTGACCTGCCGCCTAAAAAATGCGACAAGTGCGGCGAAGAATTCATGCGGCTCGGATATGAGATACCCTTCGAGGTATTCCTGGGCTTCAAAGGCGACAAGACGCCCGATATCGACCTTAATTTTTCCGGCGAATATCAGCCGGTCGCCCATGCGTACGTCGAGGAAATGTTCGGCGAAGGACATGCCTTCCGCGCGGGCACAATATCGGCTGTGCAGGAAAAAACCGCTTATGGTTACGTCAATGCCTACTGTGAAAAAAGCGGCCTGCGCGTCAACAACGCCGAGCACGAACGCCTTGCACGCGGCTGCTCCGGCGTAAAACGTACGACAGGCCAGCACCCCGGCGGCATAGTCATAGTCCCCAAGGAGCTTGACATATTCGACTTTACGCCGATACAGTTCCCCGCCGACAAAGCCGACGGCAACACCATAACCACGCACTTTGATTTTCATGCGATGGACGATAAGCTCGTCAAGCTCGATATACTCGGCCACGACGACCCAACGGTGCTCAGAATACTTAAGGATATGACGGGCATCGATCCGCAGTCAATATCGCTCGACGATAAGAACACTCTCGCGCTTTTTTCAACGCAGGCGCCTCTCGATATCGACCTTTCGGCGCTCGACTGCGACGTCGGCAGCATCGCCATACCCGAATTTGGCACAAGCTTCGTAAGGCAGATGCTCATGGATACGCGCCCGACGACCATGGAGGAGCTCGTGCGCATATCCGGTCTCTCACACGGCACGGACGTTTGGCTCGGCAATGCGCAGGATCTCATAAAATCCGGCGTTGCAACGCTGTCCGAGGTTATCTGTACGCGCGATGACATAATGAATTATCTCATTCTCCATGGCTGCGAACCGTCGATGTCATTCAAAACAATGGAGAACGTTCGCAAGGGTAAAGGGCTGACGCCCGAAATGGAAGCGTTTCTCAGGGAAAACAATATACCCGAATGGTTTGGAACGTCGTGCAGAAAGATTAAATATATGTTCCCAAGGGCTCATGCGGCAGCATACGTTATGATGGCCTTCCGCGTAGCCTACTACAAGGTGTATTATCCTAAGGAGTTTTACAGCGTCTATTTCACCGTGCGCGCCGACGCGTTCGATATCCGATATTCACTCGGCGACGCGCAGGAAACGCTTAAAAACATACGCACGCTCGAGGGAAGGGGCGACAAAATATCGCAAAAGGAAAAGGACCTTATCACTGTGCTTGAAGTCGTATACGAAATGAAGCTTCGAGGTATACGTCTTCTTCCCATTACGCTGAACGAGTCCGCCGCCACAAACTTCCGTGTTGAACGCGACGGCATTCGCCCACCGTTCAGCGCCATACCGGGCGTCGGCGAAAACGCGGCCATCGCCATAGCCCAAGCCGTAAGCGAAAATAAAAGCTTCACTTCAGTCGAGGATTTTGCGCGCCGCTCAAAAGCAAACGCCTCCACCATCGATCTGATGCGCTCAATGGGCATGTTCGAGGGTTTGGGCGAAACAGATCAAATAAGTATGTTTGGGTAATTGCTTTTTCGGACGCTTCCGCATTTTCGGCACCTTTTATTCTGTTGAATATTGCTTTAATACGGTATATAATAGACGTATCGGAGGTGTAATCGATGACGGAAAACGAAAAAAACCAAACAATGCAGTTCAGTATCTCTAAGGACAAGCGTACGGCAAACGAGATTCTGCTCAGCGTATACAGCTCCATGCAGGAAAAGGGCTACGATGCCGTTAACCAGATTGTAGGATACCTGCTCTGCGGCGATCCGACATATATAACGAGCTATAATAACGCCCGCTTCCTTATCAGCATGCTCGAACGTGATGAGCTGCTTGAAGAGCTTGTACGGTTTTACATGACCAACAACCAGAAAAAACGCGATGAGGATTGATGTTTGGATATCGTTCAGCTGGGCAATACAGGCATAAACGTATCACGGCTTTGCTTCGGTACGCTTACGATGGGACCGCTCCAATGCAATATGAGCGTCACCAAGGGTGTCGAGCTTATCGAGCGAGCCTTTTCAAACGGCGTAAACTTTCTTGACACAGCCGAGATTTACGGCACTTATCCTTATGTCAGGGAAGCGCTCAAGATAAAGCCCGACTGCGTAGTATGCACAAAGTCGTACTCCTACGACCGCGATACGGCCGAAAAAAGCTTTCGTCTTGCCGTTGAAGGCATTGGCCGCGAATACATCGACATATTTCTTCTGCACGAGCAGGAGAGCATACACACGATACGCGGCCACAAGGGGGCCATAGACTATTTCCTCGAAATGAAGCGGCGCGGCTATATCGGCGCGATTGGATTGTCTACACATCATGTCGCGTGCATGGAAGGGGCACTCGCTCACCCCGTGCTCGAGGTGCTTTTTCCGCTCATAAACAGAGACGGAATAGGCATCGCCGACGGCACAAGCGGCGAAATGCTCGAACGCATAAACGCCGCGCACGCGCAGGGACGCGGTATCTTTGCAATGAAGCCTCTTGGCGGCGGCCACCTCGTTGAGGAACGGGAAAAGGCGCTCGAATACATACTTTCTATTGACTCAATCGATGCAATAGCAATGGGTATGCAGACCGTCGCTGAGGTCGATTACAACTGTGCCGTCATAAGCGGCAAAAAACCGAGCGAAAGCTGCGCAGAAGAGACAAAACGCCGCAAAAGGCGCCTGCTTATACATGATTGGTGCGAAGGTTGCGGGCGCTGCGTTGCTTCCTGCAAAAACGGCGCGCTGTCGCTCGTCAATGGCAAGGCGACTGTCGACAGCTCAAAATGCGCGCTTTGTAGCTATTGTGCACGAGTCTGTCCGCAGTTTTGCATAAAAGTGATTTGAGGTAACACTTATGGAGCGTATACTTGGCATCGATCTCGGAGACAGGCGCATAGGCTTTGCTGTAAGCGACGCCCTGGGTATCACGGCACAGGGGCTTGAAACATATACTCGCGCCGCAGACGATCCCGCGGCCGACGTCGAGTACGCCATATCTATGGCAAAAAAGCATTCGGCGTCAAGTATTGTCTTTGGCATGCCGCGCAACATGGACGGAAGCTACGGCTTTGCTTCCGACAAGGTTAAGGATTTCGCCAAGCTTGTCTCTGAACGCTACGACGGCAAAATAAGCTTTTTTGACGAACGACTCTCAACGGTGAGCGCCGAACGCGTCCTCTGCGACGCCAAGCTCGACTGGAAAAAACGACGTAAAGTCGTAGACAAGCTCGCAGCGGTCGTAATTTTGCAGGCCTACCTTGACTCAGGCGCTCACACAAGCGCACAGAACAGCATAGTATAAAGGAGCTTCTTTAATGGAAAGCAACGAACTAAAAATCGTAACGCTGCTCGACGAGGACGGAAACGAAGTTGAATTCGAGCATCTATTGACATTCAAATACGAAAATGAGCGCTATGTCGCGCTCGTCCCCGCCGCTCAAGCGGACGACGATGAGGCTGAGGTGATACTTCTGCGTGTCGAACACCGTGACGGCGAGGATATATACGTTTCGGTCGATAACGAAGTTCTTCTGAACGAGGTGTTCGACGAATTTCTGTCTCTCATGGATGAGATCGACGGCGAGGAAGAATAATTGTTTTGCCAAATTTTCAGTTTATTTGGCGTATTGAGAAATATTTTTTCTCAAAAAATACGATTGACAACTTGTAATCGATATGCTAAAATCATCCTTGTCACTGCGAGAGCGGCGGCAAGCGTGGGAGCATAGCTCAGCTGGGAGAGCACTTGCCTTACAAGCAAGGGGTCACAGGTTCGAGCCCTGTTGTTCCCACCATACGGTCCGGTAGTTCAGTTGGTTAGAATGCCAGCCTGTCACGCTGGAGGTCAGGGGTTCGAGCCCCCTTCGGATCGCCATTTTGCCTCGGTAGCTCAGTTGGTAGAGCAAGGGACTGAAAATCCCTGTGTCGGTGGTTCAAGTCCACTCTGAGGCACCATTTTGCGGGAGTAGCTCATTTGGTAGAGCGCCGCCTTGCCAAGGCGGAGGTGGCGGGTTCGAGCCCCGTCTCCCGCTCCATTTTTTCGGCACCATAGCCAAGCGGTAAGGCAGCGGTCTGCAAAATCGTCATCCCCAGTTCGATTCTGGGTGGTGCCTCCAGAAAGAAGCAAGTCAAGCGGCTTGCTTCTTTGTTTGCATACGATGCTTCACAACACAGGAGAAGTCAATGAAAATACAAAAAGCCGACTCGCTTGATATCGCTCAGGTTGGCCGTCTCTACGACAGCGTGTGCGATTATCTTAGTAGCACAGTCAACTACCCCGGATGGAAAAAGGGGCTCTATCCGACGGTGGAAGATGCCGCAAGCGCAATCGCGGAGGAATCGCTTTATATCGCCGTGCTCGAAGGTCAGATAATCGGCGCCGTGACTCTGCGCAACAAGCCCGAGCACGGCTATGAGCAGGCAAATTGGAGCATTGACTTGACGTATGACAAGGTTTTCGTCGTATACACGCTCGCCGTGCTTCCGCAGCTTATGAACAGAGGCGTTGCGTAAGATTTGCTGCGCTTCGCCGAGGACACGGCGCGAAAAGCGGACATGAAGGCCATTCGACTTGACGTAGTTGCCAACAACATCCCGGCGATAAGGCTATATGAAAAGCTCGGCTTTATGTGCGTGGGAGATTTTGACTTGGGGTATGGCAAATACGGTCTCGATCTTTTCAAGCTTTATGAAAAGAGCCTCTAATCCACTATCTCTCGCGCACAAACATACTTCCGTCGCAAGCACTGTATCGAGCATTTCGTGATTGCGATATATAGTTTCGCATATTCGAGTTTTTTCGCCTGTTTTATGACGGAAACGATTGTATAAGCATATTTCGAGTGATACAATAAACATGTGATTTCGGGAAGAAAAACACGGCGCGGTCGGTAGTCCGCGCGTGACGCATGTCACAAGTAACCTTCCCCTCCCGGGGTTGTCCGCTTCCCGCATATATGAGATCACGGACGGGAGGACCGCAATGCTTGAAACCATTGCATTAACTGTTTTCTTCGAAGGCCCGTTTTGGGTATGCGTTTTGGAGCGCAGCGACGGTAAAACGTTGAGCGCGGCAAAGGCCACGTTCGGCGCAGAGCCCAAGGATCCCGAGGTTTTGGAATTTGTCTGCACGCAGTTTCGCGGCCTCAAATTTTCGGATCCCGTCGCTCACGAAAAGCATGAGCATTCACGACCCAACCCAAAGCGGATGCGGCGACAAATCGAAAAAGCCGTCAATTCCGTCGGCGTCGGCACAAAATCGCAGCAAGCGCTTAAGGCGCAATATGAGCTCAACAAGCAGGAGCACAAATCAGCCGCGAAGCATGACCGCGAGGCAGCCGAAAAGCTCAAATTCGAGCTTCGCCGGGCAAAGAGGAAAGCAAAACACAAAGGCCGATAAAGCCACGATCCGTCGGTCAACCCCGACGGATTCGTATGAACAAAGCAAACTGCTGCCCGAAAGGAACATCGATGGGAAAAGGAATAAAAATCAGCGGAAAAACCATAAAAAGCGTACTGTTGGATATACTCTTTGACATATTCGCCGGCGTGCTTCTCGGCATTGGTCTGTATACGTTTGCCGCAGCGGCGGATTTTGCTCCGGGCGGAATATCAGGCCTTGCAATAATTATCAATCATTATTTGAAGATACCGATAGGCTTGTCCACGGTCATACTCAATATTCCCATAATTCTTATAAGCTACAAGCTTCTCGGAAAGGTCTTTCTTATCAAGTCGTTTAAGTCAATGATAATAACAGCGTTGATAATCGACCTTGTTTTTCCGCTTTTCCCCACCTATTCGGGCGATGCGTTAATTACCGCCCTTTTTGCCGGCGCTGCCTCAGGCGCGGGATATGCCCTTATCTACATGCGCGGTTCATCTACAGGCGGCACCGACTTTATCATAATGAGCATCAGAAAGAAAAGACCTCATCTCTCTATCGGGCAGATAACAATGTTTTTGGACGTTATCGTAATATTCGCGGGCGGATTCGTTTTCCACCGCATCGATGCCGTTTTGCAGGGCCTTGTTATGACAGCCGTCAGCGCCACCGTAATAGATAAGCTCATGTACGGCACGAGCTCGGGAAAGATTACCATGATAATTACCGACAAAGGCATGGATATCGCCGATGCGTTAGGCAAGGAGATAGATCGCGGCGTTACACTCGTTCACGCCGTCGGCACATATTCGGGTACAGAAAGGCAGATGCTGTTCTGCGCGTGCTCCAAGGCGGAGGCTTTTAAGGCGCGCATGGCCGTATACAAGATAGACCCCAAAGCCATCATAATGCTCTGCCCTTATGACGAGGCTTATGGCTATGGTTTCCGCGATATAGGTGAATTTTAACCCTGTCAGGCGCAAAATGCACATCAGACATAGCTATAACCCTATCGAAGGTTAAATTTCAGATAAAAGTAATGAAAAACTATTTACCAATCCGAGCATTGGTGGTATAATATCAACATACTCGTAGGGAAGATCCTGCTATGTTCATTCTCCCTTTTCTCGTCTCCATTCCTTGCGATGAGGATTTGGAAACATGGCGAGAGTATTATGAACAATATTTTAATCTGGTTTTCAGCTTTTGCAAGATTCGCCTCAACGGCGATGAAGACGCTGCCGCCGACTGTGCGCATCGTGTGTTCGATATAGCGCTTGAGAAAGCAGAAACGCTTCAAAAGCACAGCAATATAGGCGGATGGTTCTATAAAACCGCCAAGCATTGCATCCTGAAGTATTGCAGAGACGAAAACCGCCGTTACTCGTCGGTACCTTTGAGCGAACTGCCGAATTATCTTAAGACTATGTCGGCCGAGGACGCTTTTATCGCCTCAATCGATGATGAAGACGACCCTGTAGCAAAAGAAGTGATCCTTGCAAGGCTAACCGAATCCGAGCTGGACGCTTACAAGCTGTTTTATATCAAAAAATACGATATAGCGCATGTCGCCAAAGAGCTGCAGATATCCTACAACGCCGCTTCGGTAAGGCTGCACAGGGTAAAAATCAAGCTGTATTCCGCTATCAACAACATAGGTCAATACTACGACGACAAAGATGAAGCGGAAAGCAAAAGGGATAAAGAGAAAAAATAATTGCCGTGCGCAAGGAAGGGATAGCAAAATGTCATCAAAGAAAAAAGTATTCAGGCCGTCATACGGCGCATATGCCGCCATGGCCGCAAGGACGGAAAAGCTGCTTTTTGAGCAAATGAACGTTCAGCCCGAAAAGCGTGACATGCAGCTCATTAGCGAATATATCGAAACGCTCGAATATCTGCACAGCTGCATGGCCTCATACATCGAATTCGCCCGCAAAGACAGGACCCGCGCCAAGAACCACGCAGCAAGATACGCGCTCGTCTCGTCGCTCTGTATAGGCACGGTCGCTCTCGCCGCTTTCATCGCGGTTAACCCTGCCGCCGACCGTAAAGCCCCCCTTCCAGTCGCCGCTCACACCTGTTCGAGCGTCATGCGCCATTATCCGGGCGTCGTCTTTACGCGCAACCACGGCAATATAAGTAAGGAAGATAAAGAGCAGCTTCACTCTGAATCCGGCGGCACAGAAAAGTCGCGAGTGGAGCTTCGATAATAAATTACCGAATTACTCAGTAAAGCCCGCAGAGCTGTACTGCTCCAAATAGTCGACAAAAACCTTGTGTATCGTATCATAGCTGTCAGGATAGCTTTCATATCCCGAAGCTTTGAGATATGTTTCGTCAAAAAACTCTATGTACAGCTCAAATTCATATCCGTTCTGTACGGCTGAATTATATCCGACAAAGCCGTTCCATGAGCTTACGCCGAATTGCGATACAACTGTGTTGAGCCATTCAAACATCTCCTCCGTACAGACAAAGTCGTTGCTCGTGCCCTGACTTTCCGATTCCGAAAAATAATGCGGCTGCTCATCCCCGTCAAAATAAAGCCTGAAGCTCGTTTTATCCCCCTGCTTGCCAAAGCTATAGCGGAACTCTCGTATTCCGGACGCGTTTTTGCGGTTTGCACAGCCCGAAAACATCATTACCGTTAATAGAGCCATCACAAGTGCCATAAGCGCAAGCGCCCCTTTTTTATTCATACAATACCTCTCAATCAACGTCTACATGCATTATATCATACTGCGTCAACGGCATGTCATATGTATTTGACACATATTGCGAACAGAGTGTAAAAAGTAGTACAATACCAGAAAAGAACATGGGAGATACAACAATGCCTACTATAAGGGATATTTCGCTTGCTCCGCTCGGATTAAAGCGGATAGAATGGGTGCGCGATTTCATGCCTGTACTCGACGCGCTCGAAAAACGCTTTATTGCTGAAAAGCCCTTCGCAGGCAAGCGCGTTTCCGTATGCGTTCACCTCGAAGCGAAAACAGCGCGACTTGCTCTGCTTATGCGCGCCGGCGGAGCCGAAGTCGCCGTTACGGGTTCAAACCCGCTCTCAACAAAGGATGATATATGCGCGGCACTCGCATCGCTCGGCATCGAAGTCCATGCATTCTTCGGCGCAACGCCCGAGGAATACGAGGAGCATCAGCGCCGCACGCTCGAGTTTTGCCCACACATCATAATCGATGACGGAGGTGACTTTGTTACGCTTCTCGACAAATACCCGCAGTACGCCACCAACCTTATCGGCGGCTGCGAAGAGACAACGACCGGCATAAGCCGCCTGAAGGCTCGCGTACGCGCAGGTACTCTCAGGTTCCCCATGATGGCCGTAAATGATGCGAACTGCAAGCATCTTTTTGACAATCGCCATGGCACGGGTCAGTCTGTATGGGACGCCATTATGTACTCCACAAACAACATGGTTACGGGTAAAACAGTCGTTGTTGCCGGTTATGGCTTCTGCTCGAGCGGCATAGCCATGCGCGCAAAGGGTCTCGGTGCAAACGTAATTGTGACCGAGGTCAATCCTTACAGGGCGCTCGAAGCGGCCATGGACGGCTTCCGTGTTATGCGGATGGATGACGCCGCGCCGATAGGCGACATATTCGTGTGCGCAACGGGCTGCAAGGACGTGATAACAAAGCGCCATTTCGAGCGCATGAAAAATAACGCCATGGTAGCAAATGCGGGTCACTTCGACGTCGAATTTAACAAGGATGACCTAAGGTCGTTAAGCACAGAGGTGTTTGAGCGCAAGCCGTTCATTGACGGCTATCGTCTCAAGGATGGGCGCATAATAAACGTGCTTGCCGACGGGCGTCTCGTCAACATAGTCGCCGGCAACGGTCACCCCGCGGAGATAATGGACATGTCGTTCGCGATACAGGCCCTAAGCGCCAAGTATATAATGGAGCACGGAGCCTCTCTCGAAAACAAGCTTTACAACGTTCCCGACGAGATAGACCGCGAAGTCGCGCTCATAAAGCTCGAGGCGATGGGGCTGGGCCTCGACAGGCTCACGCCCGAGCAGGAAGCATATCTCAACGGCGAATTTTGAGAACACGGAGGTCTGCTTGAAGCGTATTCTTATCACGTTCGTATCGCTCATGCTTGCCGCGCTTATTTTCCCTTGCGGATGCGCGCGGAATGTTAAGGATGCCGATACGGTCGACGAGCCGAGCGCCGAAAGCGGCATATCTCCGTCACCCACGTCCGCGCCTGATTCCGTTTATGCTATGAATCCCATATTCGAGCTCTACACGGTCTTCTACAGCGACGCCTCCGCTGCGCTTACGCATGCCGAAAACGCATTTGAGGCGCAGCGCGGTATAGACGCGATAAACTCAAGCATTCTGTTTTCGCGCCATCTTTATGAAATAAGCCTTGCATGGATGAGCGCCGGGCTTTTGCCGAGCGGCGAAAACGGCGGCTTTTCGGGCAATGTATCGGGCATTGGCGAAGGCAGCGGCGCTATAAAAAACAATGCCGCAAGCCAAAGCTTCGACTACAGCTATACCGATGGCCGATTGATGAGCGGAGAGGTGTATTCAAACAAGCTTACATTCTCGATAAAATACGGTTCATACAACGTCTGCGCGTTTATGCTGAAGCTCGACAACAAGTGGATGACATGCGCGCGCATTGACGAACGCTGGAGCGTTCTCGAAATATCAGGCTCAGACATAAGCTTTGCATACGGACGCTGCTCATTCTCACCCTCCCCCTACCCGCCGGACAGTGCCGCTTCGCCATTGCCCTCCGCGCAAACCGATCCGTTTGAGGCATACTGTGAAACGCTCGATTTCGCCGCCGCAGCCGCCTTGTGCGATACGGAATTTCATGTCGTGAACGGCATACTTGACATTAAACAAAAATAATTATTACAGGAGGTAATTGTATGAATACTCTGTACTCTTTGCTCACATTCGCAGGCGTGCTGCTTGCAATATGGATTATTTTCAAGATATTATCCCTGCCGCTTAAGCTGCTGTGGAAGCTTTTCGTAAATGCCCTGATAGGCGCCGTAATACTTATCGTCACAAATATCCTTGGCTCTTTCATAGGAATATCTATCAGCATAACGCCAATAACAGCGCTGATAGCCGGCGTATTCGGAGTGCCCGGCGTAGTGGTGCTCATCGTGCTCAAGCTGCTGCTGATAATCTGAGCCGCACTGCTTTCAAGGGCGCATTGGCGGCTTCGCGCCGCGCGTCTAATACATTCCGCATAATATAAAAGTGGCCGACGGCCACTTTTTATTAGCTTTAGCTGCTATTTTTTCTGCATTAGCGCCCATATGCGATAAAGCAGGGGGTGAGGCAATATACGCGCCATTATCCTATGAAGCTTTGTAAACGCACCGTAAACCGAAAACGCTCTGCCGCGGTCCGCGTTCCTCACCGCACGCCTGACTATGTCCCCCGCGTCATACATCGGCCAATATTTATGCGGCCCGTGACGCTGCTCACTATTGTCGGCTACCTTCAAAAACTCCGTCTTCACAAAACCCGGGCATACGACCGTGACAGAGACTCCCCTCTCCTTCAGTTCCTCATTGAGTGCGTTTGAAAAATGCACTACAAAAGCCTTTGTCGATGCGTATATGTTGAAGTTCGGAAGCGGCAGAAAGCTTGACGCCGAACCCATTTCTATTATTCTCGAGCCCTTTTTCGTATACGGTATTACCGCATACGAGAGCCGTACGAGCGCACTCACGTTGAGTGCCATCATTCCCGCGTTATCCTCGCGGCTTATCTCGTCGTACCGCCCTATTTTTCCAAATCCCGCTGCGTTCACCATATACATGACGTCGGGCTTTTCACGTTCAAGTGTTCTCTCAAACGCATCTATGTCGGCGTCGTCGGTAAGATCCAGTCTCATAACGCGTCCGCTTGTGCAAAGCTCGTCTTTGAGGGCCATAAGCCTCTCTTCGCGCCGCGCTATGAGCCATATCTCGTCGAGTCCCTTTTTATCGAGCTCGCGCGCAAACTCGCGTCCTATTCCGCTCGACGCGCCTGTTACTACGGCAATTCTCATAATCGTTTCCCTTTCTTTATTTGATATTATATCATGACGCACAAAAAAGCGTTCAGATTATTTATGATACCAACCAGCAATTTTCATAAAAAAATGATGCAAATGCTTTTTGTGATGCAGCCTAAACGCATTTATGTCGTATAATAGATGTACGCATTATATAATAATATTAAGGAGGCATATTTGTTTGAAAAAGGTAATTTGTATGCTTTTATCATTTATCGCGCTTATTTCCGCATCATGTTCAACGGTGCACGACCCGTCCGTGCCTACTCCCAACGCTTTAAGCCCTTCTCCGTCGCAGACGCCCTGCCCTGCGTCCGACCAGAGCAACATCAGAATAGATACTCCCGAAACGCTGCCGCCGAAATCGCCTTCCAAAACAGCCGCGCCCGCAACAATCGATATGCTTGAGCATCTCATGTCAAAGGCTGAATCATATGCAGGCGCAGGCGATTACGCGAGCGCTGTCGATACATTTGCGCTCGTTTTGTCGCAATTGGAGAACTGCTCCCTGAACACGCTTGCATTGACATGCAGCGCATATATCGGTATTGCCGATGCTTACGAAAAACTCTATGGCTATGAAAAGGCGCTTGATATTCTGGCAGACGGTATACTCAATATATATTCATCGCTCGGTGCCGACGCCTCCTACGACCTCAGGGAGCACTGGCTCGAAATGCGGCTAAGGCACGCCGGAAATGTCGCAGAGTCCGCAAAGTATGACGAAAGGCTTATCAGCCGTCTTGCATACCTAATGTCACGCCAAACTCCGTTTTTCTCGAAAAGCGACATCGACAAGAAAAACAATATAGGAAGAATGTTTTATATGTATTACCGGTCCGATGAGCTCGTCGGTCCCGATGATTACGAAGACATTGTGGACGGCTGCTATACGTTGAGCGCAGAAAAAGCAAACGCGACGGTCAAAAACGTATTCGGCGTATCCATACCCGATTATAAAGCCGATTATATAGACGAAACATCCGATTTTTACTGCCGTGACGGCGTTTATCGCTTCTCCCTCGGGGATTTTTGGCTTTACTTTGATTCTATGACGCTCACGCCGCTTTCATCCGATGAGTACCTGCTTGAATACACCATTCATGGGATGCCCGACGGTCCCAACGCAGACGGCAGCATAATTAAATACGGCCCGGGCCGCATAATAATACGCGCCGACGAAAGCTCGTCTTACGGCTTCATAGTGACTGCGGTAATAAATAATCCATTTGATGCGGCGCGCACTGTACATTAACCGTCCGACTAAACCTCTCCCGCGTCGCGGTTCCGATGAACCTCGATTTTATTGAAAACAGATAATTTCTATCGGAAAAACGGTTGAATACGCTAACGATATGTGATATATTAAATCTATATTGTATCCATTTTCTGTAATGCATTTTCTTCGCAAATGTATATGGCTGGGTACAAAAAATCAGGAAGGAGATTACAAAATGAAAAAGTTCCTCGCTCTTCTTATTTCCGCAGTAATGCTTTTCACCTGCGCGGCGGTACCTGCTTATGCGGAAGATAAGGCAGTATTCGTGGTTTCAACCGTGAATGATGTAAAACCGGGCGAAACGGTAAGCGTACCCGTAACCTTATCAGGTGCTGATTATGAGGCAAACGGCCTTACGCTGCATGTTGACTTCGACGCAGCGCGTCTCACGCTTACGGATGTGACAGAGGGCGGCGTCATTGAGGCTTGCCCCGAAAGCGCTGCAATTACAGCTTCTCACGTTGATGAAGCGAACGCAAACGGCAGCTACGTCCTCTCCATTGTCAGCCCAGACAGCGCATTTACAGGCCTCGGCACGCTGTTCACGCTTGAGTTTATCGTAAATGAAAATTGCGACGTCAATCAGGCGCTCATAATTTCAATCGATGCATTCTATGCAAACTCCGACAGCGGCCGCATAATTGACATCAATGCCTCCAAGGTTGACGGAGCATTAAACATGTCTGCCATCAAAGATCCCACCGAGCTCGACGCTGCTCTTAACGTGGAGGGCGGCACAATTCACTTCGAGTCCGAAGGCGATTATCCGTGGGAGGTCGCAGAAGAATCAGGCGACAATCCCAGAGTTTACGCAAAGTCCTCTAACGAGTCTGTTAACTCATCATCGTCAGTGCTTACCGCAACGGTCACCGCAGCTGACGGCGACATTCTTTCTTTCGACTACCAGAGTTGGGGCGAAAACGCGAATTATTCGGACAACGTGTTCGACTACTTCGAGTTCAAGTTGGACGGCGAATCAAAGCTCAAGCTGGGCGCCGGTCACGAAGCATGGGAAGAATTCACCATAGAGCTTACCGCAGGCGAGCATATCCTTGAATGGTCCTACACAAAGGACAGCTCTCTTAGTAAACCCGGCGATCACGCTTTCCTCGACAATGTGGCAATCACATCGTCGCCGGTCGTCACGACAGATGACCTTGACGCAGCCCTTAATGTTGAGGGCGGCACGATTCACTTTGAATCTGAAGGCGATTATCCTTGGGAAGTCGTTACCGAAGATGGCGATGGCGGGCGTTGCTACGCCAAATCAACGAACGAAGGCGTATCAAGCTCAACCTCCGTCGTTACGGCAACGGTGACCGCAGCCGCAGGCGCTGTAGTTTCGTTCGATTTCCAGTGCTGGGGCGAAGGATTATCGATGGTTTGGGACGGACTTAAATTCTACATTAACGACGTCAAGCAGGCTGAGTTCGCTGCCGGGCATGAAGCGTGGGAGCAGTTTACAGCAGAGCTTCCCGAAACAGGCGAATATATTCTTACGTGGGAGTATTCAAAGGACAGCTCGATTAATAAGCCCGGAGACCATGCGTTCCTCGATAACGTTGCAATCACCTCTCCGATAGTTCTGAGCGATCTTGACAGAGCGCTCAACGTAGAAGGCGGCACGATTCATTTCGAGTCTGAAGGCGATTATCCGTGGGAAGTCGTTGCCGAAGAAGGCGAAGGCGCGAGGTTCTACGCCAAGTCAACAAACGAGGGCGTATCAAGTTCCTCTTCAGTCGTTACCGCAACAGTGACTGCTGCAGCGGGCGATGTAGTTTCGTTCGACTTCCAATGCTGGGGCGAAGGAATAGCCATGACTTGGGACGGACTTAAGTTCTACATTAACGGCGAAAAACAGGTCGAGTACGCTTCAGGACATGAGACCTGGGAAAGCTTCAGAACTACGCTTCCTGAATCTGGCGAATACATTCTTAAGTGGGAGTATTCAAAGGACAGCTCTATTGATAAGCCCGGCGACCATGCGTTCCTTGACAACGTATATGTCGGTGAGCCTGTTTCCGCAAATCAAATAATCGTTGACGAATCGGTTACGGTTTACGTAAACCGCACCGAATCGATATCGTGGACGGTTCTTCCCGAATCTGCCGATGATAAAAACGTTGTACTTACCTGCGCAGACGAAAGCATTGCCACGGTCAACGAAAACGGCGTTATATTCGGTGTTGCGGAAGGTGTTACGACCGTAAAAGTTGAGCTTGCCTCTAACCCCAACGTTTTTGCCACCTGCACGGTTAACGTTGTAGATATGGGCTTCACTCCGGTGAACTTCTACGCTATGCTTGTGTTCGGCGACGGCAATAACGAATCGGCAGTCGGCAACTGGATCAACTTCTCAGACACAGATCCCGCTCAGATTCAGACCATCACAGCCTACCCGAGCGATTCCTATGCTGCTGCATATGTAAACGGAATGGTTTACGGTTATAAAAATTCCAACGGCGGCGGTAACTTCTGGTATGCCCCCATTGACAATCTCGGCAACGTCACCGTTACAGATGTAGTATATCAGGGCAGTATGGTAGACATGGCGTACGACTACTCACGCAGTCAGATGTATGGTCTTGCATCCAATGCGTCGGATGCGCGCGTGCTCGTCAAGGTTAACATTAAAACGGGTCAAACGCAGGAGATCGCATCCTTCGGCAGCCAGACCATCATGACGCTCGCTATCAGCGAATCAGGCGTCGCCTATGGCTTAGCCTATTCGACCGACAGCAACGCAAAGCTTTACAGCATTGACCTTGACACGGGTGCGCTTACGCTTATCGGCGGCACGGGCGTACCTATGAATTACGTTCAGTCAATGTGCTACGACTTTGACAACGGCGACCTGTACTGGGCGCAGATAAACTCCGTCGATGATGCAAGCTTCTATCGCATCGATAAGGATACCGCAGCCGTTACCGATCTCGCCATGATAGGCGGAGACATCGCCGAAATTTGCGGCCTGTTCATGGTTCCCGCAGACGAGCCCATAAGCTCTCATATCCTTACCATCAACTATGCATATGCGGACGGCACTATCGCCGCTGACACATATGCAGCCGAACTCGATGAGGGCGCCGAATACTCCGTTGCCTCCCCCGTTATCACGGGCTACACTGCGGATATGCTCGTAGTCGAGGGCATAATGGGCGATGAAGACGTAACGTACACCGTTACATATACTAAGAATGTATACACCGTTACGTTTGTCGATGGCTTTAACGGCGAAACGATTGATACACAGACTGTTGAGTACGGTTCGGACGCTGTTGCTCCCGCAATTCCCGAGCATGAAGGCTACCACTTCGTGCAATGGGACACGGACTTCACAAACGTAACATCCGATCTCACCGTAACGGCGATTTACGAAATCAACAAGTATAACGTGCATGTCAGCACGAGCTCGTGCGGCACCGCTTCACCGATAGGCGACATGCTTGTCGAACACGGTTCGGATCTTACGATAACCATGACGCCCGATGCAAACCACTATGTGTGGTATGTAACGGTAAACGGCGAAATCGCAGCGGTGCGTCCCGGCAACGTCATCACAATCGAGAACATAACCGAAGATATCGATGTATTCATCGTATTCAACACGGATGCTCCCGAGGCAACGCCGCCCGCACCCGCTCCGACACCCGGCAACCCGCCGAAAACCGGCGCAGTCTCCATGACAGCTTTGGCAATAATGGCCATCGCCTCGGGAGCGGGTATCGTAATATTTCGCAAGAAATAAGTCCTAAAGTCCTGCTTGGTAAATCAAACCAAGCGTAGTAAACAGCACAGACAGTTTGCGGCTGCCGCAGGAGCGGCAGCCGCATCATCATTTGCTCTTCTTTGAAAACTACATTTTATTCGTCCTAAGCGTCCTCATCGCGTTAAGTATCGCTATTACAGCTACGCCAACATCCGCAAACACAGCCATCCACATGCTCGCCACGCCTGACGCGCTCAGCACAAGCACCGCCGCCTTAATCGCAATCGCAAACACCGTGTTCTCTTTAGCTATGCGCGTTGCCTTTCTCGCTATGCGCATAGCCTTTGAGAGGCTCAACAGGTTGTCGTTCATTATTACGACGTCGGCCGCTTCTATGGCCGCATCGGAGCCAAGAGCGCCCATCGCTATGCCTATATCGGCTCTGGCAAGCACAGGCGCATCGTTGATGCCGTCACCCACAAACGCAAGCTTATCATTGCCATCGCTCTTCTCAAGCAGTTCATTCACGCGTTCCACCTTATCGGACGGGAGCTGCTCCGCGCAACATTCGTCCATGCCAAGCTCATCCGCCACCGAGCGGCCCACAGAGCGCGCATCTCCCGTAAGCATTACAACGCGCTCGATTCCCTCTCGTTTCAGCGCCGCTATGGCGTCATGCGCCTCGCTCTTTATTTCGTCCGAAATCACTATGTAGCCGAGGTACTTCCCGTCGGCAGCGACATGTACAGTAGTGCCCGCGGTGTTCTTTTCGGCGCACTCGACGCCGTTTTCGCGCATAAGTCTTGCGTTGCCCACAAGCACGCTCTGCCCGTCAATTGATGCACATACACCGCGCCCGGCTATCTCACTTATGCTTTCGGCTTCATCAAGCCTTACAAGCTCCGCTTCCGCCTTCTTTTTCAGAGACATCGCTATCGGGTGGGATGACGCTCTCTCTGCGGCGCATGCAATGCGAAGCAGCTCATTCTTACTTATGCCTTCGAGCTGAGGCTGAATATCCGTAACCTCAAACGTACCCTTTGTAAGCGTCCCCGTTTTATCGAAGACGAATGTCTTTACTTTGGCAAGCGCTTCAAGATAGTTTCCGCCCTTTACGAGTATGCCGCTCGCAGACGCGCCGCCTATTCCTCCAAAGAAGCTGAGAGGTATCGATATAACAAGCGCGCATGGGCACGATACGACGAGGAACGATAACGCCCTGTGAATCCATTCGGAAAAAGTCGACTCCTTTATCAGCAGCGGTGGGATAATCGCAAGTATAAGCGCAAGGCTCACCACAATGGGCGTATAATATCTTGAAAAGCGCGTTATGAACTTCTCTGAATTCGATTTTCTGGCGCTCGCGTTCTCAACGAGATCCAGTATACGCGACGCTGTTGACTCGCCATATTCGCACATCACCCTCGCCGTCACAGCGCCAACGGTGTTTATGGAACCGCTAAGCAGCGTATCGCCCTCTCTTGCGGCACGCGGCACCGTCTCGCCGCTAAGCGCAGACGTATCAATATACGTTTCGCCCGTCAATATAACACAGTCAAGAGGTACGCGCTCTCCCGGCGTAATCGATATAACGTCGCCCGTATGCACGTCTTCAGGGTCCTTCCTTATAATCCCTTCGTCGGTTACAAGGTTTGCATGATCAGGGCGAATATTCATAAGAGACGATATCGAGCGGCGCGATTTATCAACGGCTGCATCTTGGAACGCTTCGCCTATCTGGAATAGAATCATTACCGCTGTACCCTCGGAGAATTCCCCGACACAGAATGCACCGATGCTCGCTATCGACATGAGTAAATTCTCATTAAACACATTGCCGCGGAATATGCTCTTAATCGCACCAAACACGATATCATATCCTGCTATGACATAGCTTGCAACATAAAGCGCCGTAGACAGCCAGGCCATCTCTGCCGGCATTTTGATAATCAGCGCGCATACAAGCAGTGCCGCTGATGCAGCAATCCTTATTGCTTTACACTTCATGGCATTATACCTCTTTTACGGCAGCTCCTGATTCAATGCGGTTAATTATCGCTTTTGCCTTCTCAACTATCTCATCCATCACGCCATCGTCGGCCTCGAGAACAAGCTTTCCCGTCATAAAGCTGAGGCTCGCGCTCCTCACTCCATTAAGCTTGGAAATCTTATTCTCAATTTTTGCGGCACAGTTTGCGCAATCGAGTCCATCTATCCTGAATTTCTTTATCATAATCATGTTCACCTTTCTCTGATATGTTCAAGTCCCATTTCGAACACGGCCTTAACGTGTTCATCCGCCAGCGAGTAGAAGATTACCTTCCCCTCACGTCTGAACGACACAAGGTTCGACTGGCGCAGCGCACGCAACTGATGAGATATGGCTGATTTTGTAATATTCAGCAACGCCGCAAGATCGCACACGCACATCTCATGCTGATCGAGCGCCCAAATTATCCTTGTGCGCGTGCTGTCGCTTATGACCTTGAAAAAATCCGACAGATCATACACCTCGCTGTCGGGCGGCATGTTTTGCCTAACCTGTTCTACCACATCAGCATGTATGACCTCGCAGTCGCTTCCCGGCACCTGTCTGGCAGCTATATCATCCATATTCGCAAAACCTCCGTACGATTCATTTCGATTGAACGGTTGTTCATTCATTGTTTGTATTATAGTTGAGCAATTGTTCACTTGTCAATGATTTACGCAAAAAAGTTATAAGAATTCATATAAATCATAATCTGTTTCCGCCTATATTCCGTCGTACGTCTTGAGAAACGCATACGCCGCTCAGCAGACTTTCGCGGTGCAAATGTCGCACCCGCATATAAGGCTCGCCGTTAAAGCAAAAAAGACCGTGTCACATTTCTATAAATAAAGCGGGAGGCTTTAGCTTCTCGCCCAGCCTGTCGCTAAACCCCGGGGTTGACAACGGGCCGCAGCCTCTTATGTTCAATCCGGCTCTGACGACATGTGCGTCAGAACGGATGAAAACCCGGAGGTTTTCGTGCTTTGCGGGTTTTGCCGCCCGGGAGAGAATGCGAGAGGCGAAACACGTAAAAACTCGAAAAAGTGGCGTTTAGCCACTTTTTCGGCAGTCACAGCGGGGGGGCTTTAGCCTTCCGCCCAACAATTCACATTTTTATCAGCCTATTCTTACGGCATGAACCACAAATCTTCCGTCAGAATAGTTAGTATGGTTGCATGTTGAAAGCGTTACGCAGTGATCCGATGCAGTTATGGTCACGTCTGTCGGGAAAATCGAAAGCCCCGCGAGCATATTCATGTACTGCGCAAACTCATCATTGCTGCCAAAGCTCACTGTCATATATTTCGCGTTATTCACATGCGTGTCATACACGGCAAACACCTTGTATGTATATACTGTGTCCCCGAACGTTATGCTAAAGGTTCTGTTCGCATCGTAAAACGAACGCGTAGAATAGTTGTTTATACCCGCAAACATCGTGCCTTTTCGCATATTATGGCCGTAAATTATCACATGCTTGCTCGACGTTGAAACCCTGTAATCCATGAATATCGCACCGGATTTAGAATTGTCCTTATCGACGCCGTGAGTGAGATAATACTCATTCTTGTCGCCGTCGGGACACTTCACTATCGGGTAATCCACCTTTGTGTTGGGTATCTTTATCCAGCCTATGACATCCGGATTCATCTGCCTATACTGCTCATATGTAAGCTTAGGCTTCGGTGTGGACTCGTCATGACCGTCGAGTGCGCTTTGCGGTATAGGCGTCGCCGATGTTTCAGGCGCAAGCGTAGGTATTGCCTCCGGCGTTATCGTCGGCGTCGCAGCGGATGTCGGAGAATCCGTGCTTTGCTGTGAAAAAGGGGTGTAGTCCGGAGTACCTATAATTATCGGCGGATCGACCTCAGGCGATTTAAGTATGCATGACGACATGAATACGGCCGCAACGGTAAGCAGCGCAATAACGGATATGCTCTTTGCAAGATTCAGTCTCATTTAGTATATTCTCCTATTTTGCAATCATCGTAAGTATACACTATTGAACAGAAATTAACAACTCAATTATGGTTTGTTCATCAAAATATCACATATTTCTATGTTTTCGCACTTGCGGCAAAATACATATAATGATAGAATAATTAAGCGGTATTATTTACGGTATATTTGCCGTACGCCGCCATATTTCGAAATGCTGCGCTTAAACGCGCGCTTCATTAAGGAAGGAATTCGAATGGGTTTGCTGGATTTTAGCGATGTAGGCATTGACCTCGGAACGTCAAGCGTACTCGTTTATGTAAGGAATAAAGGCATCGTTCTCCGCGAGCCGTCCGTTGTCGCGGTCGAAAAAATAACGGGACGCATTATCGCCATCGGCGAAGACGCACGGCGCATGCTCGGCCGTACACCGGGCAACATCATTGCCATACGTCCTCTTCGCGACGGTGTCATATCAAACTTCGACATCACTCAAAGGCTGCTGCATCACTTTCTGAAGAAAGTCGTCGGCAACCGACTGTTTTTCAAGCCCAAGGTTGTCGTTTGTGTGCCTTCGGGTGTAACGCAGGTTGAAAAGCGCAGCGTTATCGATGCGACCGAAAACGCCGGAGCACGCTATGCCTATCTAATCGAAGAGCCCATTGCAGCAGCCATAGGCGCGGGCATTGACATCGCACAACCACGCGGCAGCATGATAATCGATATCGGCGGCGGTACAACCGACATAGCCATCATATCGTTGCGCGACTCGGTGCTTTCCGATTCTATCAAAGTTGCAGGCGACAAGTTCAACGATTCCATCGTCCGCTACATGCGCAAAAAGCATAATCTTCTTATCGGCGAGCGCACCGCTGAGGACATGAAAATAAGAATCGGTTCCGCTTACCCGCGCAAAGAGCAGCTTTTTATCGACGTAAAAGGCAGGAATCTTATATCAGGACTGCCCCAAACAATTGTCGTCGGCTCAAACGAAATGATAGACGCGCTTGAGGAGCCGCTCCAATTAATACTTGAAAGCGTACGCGCCATATTCGAAAAAACGCCTCCCGAGCTTGCCAGCGATATCGCCGACGGCGGTATCTGCCTTACGGGCGGCGGCGCACTCCTCTACGGTATGGACAAGTTTATTTCCGAGCACACAAAGGTTCCCTGCTATGTCGCCGAGGACGCCGTATCGTGCGTTGCGATAGGTACGGGCAAGGTGCTTGAAAACCTTGATGACTTTACAATAGGTACAAGCGCCGTATACGATTATCGCCGCGGGGATTATTTCGAGGGCTGATAAGGTTTTGTAAAAAGCTAAATGGGCTGCGAAACGCAGCCCATTGCTTTATGCGCTCATCTGCACGGTTATGCCTGCGGCGCGGCTCGCGGCGGCCGAAGGCCGCTGCGCCCGCAGAGCGCCGGCTTTCGAAGAAAGCGCGAGCCGCGCCGCCCCCGTGCAAAGCATAATTTATGCAGAGCGCACGCGTCAATCTATCCGGCTTTTCCATCCACGGGTATGTACGATTCCGGCATAATTACCGTCACCTCATTTGACGGCACTCCCTCCACCGCTTTCCCGCCTATCGTTATTTGCGGATGTATCGGCTGTACTCTATACACATATGTCATGCCGTATTCGACAGAAATGTCAACGTATTGCACGAGCTGCGTTTCGCCGCTCCATTCGCCTATTAGCACCTCCGACCCGTATGAATCACGCCTTATCAATCTGTACTTTATATGGCTTTCGCGCGGTCTGAACGATATGCACGGCAGCCCGTTTTCATTAAACGCAGCCGTAATATCCTCTATCGGCAACGGCACGGACCAATAGCCGCTTCTTTCCGTAGGCTCCGTTCCTTTCCTGAACACCTCTCTAAACACCATATCGTTTGGGGTAAGCGCCGTAGCAAGCAGAACCGAGTGGTTGTTTGAAAGCGCATATCCGTCGAGGCGCACTTCCCGCACGCCGCGCGGCAGATTGAATTGCGGCGGTTCATTGCCGCGGTACAGAAACTCGTATATTTTTGCCAGCACCATTGCAGGATAGTGTCCGCCTGTTGCGTCCGATGGCAAATACATGGCGTCGCTGTTCTTATCATAACCAATCCATACAGTTGCGACGTAATTGCTGTTATATGCCGTCATCCACGCATCTCGCGTTTTTGAGCTGTCGCCTACCGTTCCCGTCTTACCGGCAAGCGGTATTCCGAGCTGTGAAAGACGCTTCCCTGTTCCCTCGGATACCGCGCTTTCAAGCATACTCGTCAGTATATACGCGTTTTCTTCGCTCATCACGCGTATCGGCTTATATTCGCGCTCATAAACCGTATTGCCGTACTTATCCTCTATCCTCGCGACAGTGTTGAGCTCGCTATACATGCCGCCTGAAGCAAAGCAGCCATACGCCGCCGTAAGCTGCCATGGCGATACGCCATATGTAAATCCGCCGAGCGCAAGAGCAAGTCCCTTATCTTTGCTGTCAAATTCTATCCCTAGACGCGATGCAAAAAGCTTTCCGCTCTCCACGCCCATCTGAGCAAGCACCTTTACGGCAGGAACATTCAGCGATTTCTTGACAGCCTCCCTTAGCGTCACCCAGCCGTAATACTTCCCTCCTGCATTGCCCGGGCAATATTTATCGAATTCGGTCGGCTCATCGAGTATCATACTTGCGGCCGTATATCCGAAGTATTCGAGCGCGGGAGCGTATGATATTATCGGTTTTATAACCGAGCCCGGCTGCCGACGTATATCCGTAGCGCGGTTGAAGCCAAACGCACCCTTATATTCGCGCCCACCCATAACGGCAACGGCCATCGCCGTTTTTGCATCGGCTACGACGATCGCTGTCTGAACGCCCTCCACCGGGTAAAGCCCGTTGTCGCGGCAAACCGCCTCGCACTCATTTTGAAGCCCCGAATCCATTGCCGTATATACGCTGTATCCGCCCGAAAGAAGCGTTGCCATATCAATATTAAGCGCGTCGCATGACTCGTTAAGCACCATATCTATATAATAATTCCTGTATCCGCGTTTGGAGTCGCCCGTCAGCGTTACCTCCTCCTTTTTAGCTTCCTCGCACTCCTCGGCTGATATATACCCGTATTCGCACATCAGATCAAGCACAACGCCGCGCCGCCCGATAGATTTTTCCATATTTATGTGCGGGGCATATTTTGACGGCGATTTAAGTATTCCCGCAAGCATTGCGCCCTGCGCCGTAGTAAGCTCGGATGCGTGGACACCGAAATACCCTTGCGCCGCAGACTCTACTCCGTAATACCCTCCGCCGAAATAAACATAGTTAAGATACATTTCAAGTATCTCGTCCTTTGAGTATATAGTCTCCATTTTGTACGCAAGCACCGCCTCTTCAACCTTCCGCGATATCGTTTTTTCAGCGGGCGCGTTTTCGCCCGTCAAATGACTGAGTTTTATCAGCTGTTGGCTTATCGTTGACGCGCCCTGAGCAAATGAACCCGTTCTTATGTCATGCAGCGCCGCGCCTATTATTCTTATCACGTCTATCGCCCCATGCTCGTAAAACCGCGCGTCCTCGGCTGAAATAAATGCGCGCTGAACACGGAGCGGTATATCGGCTATGCTCACCCATCTTCTATCCTCTTTTCTGTAGAGGCAGCTCACCTCTTCACCGGTCGCGTCATATATTTGGCATGTTCGCGGCGCATCCTTTATGCGCGTTACATCAAATTCATGCCATTCATCCATATCAAAGACTTCAACCGCGAAAAACAATACAAACGCCGCTGCCGCCGCAAACAGCACAAGCAGCGTCCTGCGCACAACGCGCCATACTTTTTTCTTCTTCCCGTCCTTTTTCATAGATTCCCTCGTAAACAAATATTGCTATGGTTTATTTTCCCCAAATAGACGCGTATTATTGCTGTGAATTGTCAAAAATCCGGCGTTAACCCAAGCGCTTCGTCTCATCAAGCCTTTATGTTTCAAAATAATAGGCAAACATACTACAAGTTCAAGAAACTTTTATAAAATAATCGCAATTATCACTTGTTTATTTGTGGTAAAAGAATCATAATATAATAGAATACGGAGTATTGAGACGCAGTTGGATACTCCAAAACTATGTTTTGAGGAAATCATGGGATATATCGTTCTTATACCTGCATACAAACCGAGTGAAAAGCTTGTCGAGCTCATCGACGAGCTTAACGCCGATAACATACGCACGCTCGTTGTCAACGACGGCAGCGGCAGCGAATACGACGCCATATTCGACAAGGTGCGCGAACGAGGCATAGAAGTCGTCGTGCATGATGTGAATATGGGGAAAGGCATGGCTCTCAAGACGGGCATCGAGCGCATAAGCAAAATGGATGACGTCGACGGCATAGTCACCGCCGATGCGGACGGTCAGCATCTCGCAAAAGATATAATTCGCATAATGGACTCCATGCGCAAGCATCCCGATTCGCTCATACTCGGCGTAAGGCAATTTGCAAAAAGCAACGTTCCGTTCAGGTCGCGTCTTGGAAACTGGGTCACCAAGTGCCTGTTCTTTCTCGTCGCGCGGCTTCGTATTTCAGATACCCAAACCGGGCTTCGCGGTCTGCCGCGCTCTATATTCGGCCACCTTATCGAGCTTGAAGGCAGCCGTTATGAATATGAGATGAGTATGCTCCTGAGCGTCAGGCATTGGGGCGTATCCGTAGTGCAGGTTCCCATCGAAACCGTATACATCGATGGCAATAAGGGATCGAGCTTCAACACATTCAAGGATACGTTCGCCATAGCCAAGCAGCTGCTGAAGTTTTCAGTTTCGTCATTGATTTCGACGCTCGTTGACTACGGCATCTATATGGCTCTCGGCTTCATTTTTCCGCAGCTTGCATATGCCGCCCGTTTTATCCCTGCGCGAGTTGCAAGCGCAACGTGCAATTATTTGCTGAATAGGCTTGTCGTATTCAAAAAAGGCACCGCAAGCAGCGTATTTAAATACATCCTGCTTGCCTCCTGTGTAATGCTTGTTTCCGCGCTGTGCGTAAATTGCCTTGAACATTTGGGGCTCGGCAGCTTTCTTTCGAAGGTGCTCATTGATGCGCCCATGTTCTTCGTCAATTACTATTTCCAGAAAGAATTTGTATTCAAAAAGAAATAACGCGCTCATATATCCGTCCGCCGCGCTCCGCGCGGCGGATTTTGCTCTCCGCCTTCTTACGATAAGGCATGTTTGTTTTTTTGAAGCATATATATTTACTGCTATAAACGACCAGTCGGAGGGATATATATGGAAAGAGCGGAGCTTTACAGAGATATCGCCAAAAGAACACAGGGCGATATTTATATAGGCGTTGTCGGCCCCGTAAGAACGGGCAAATCTACATTTATAAAGCGGTTTATGGATCTTCTTGTAGTGCCTAACATCGAAAACGAGCATGTACGCGAACGTCTTGTCGATGAGCTGCCTCAAAGCGGATCCGGTAAAACGATAATGACCACCCAGCCAAAGTTTGTGCCAAACGAAGCGGTCGAGCTCACTCTTGACGATACTATGGGTTTCCGCGTCAGAATGGTTGACTGTGTGGGCTACATAGTTGAAGGAGCGATAGGCCATACCGAAAACGAATCGGCGCGTATGGTCCGCACACCATGGTTTGATTACGACATACCATTTGACGAAGCAGCCGAAATCGGCACAAAAAAGGTCATAACGGAGCATTCGACCATAGGCATAGTTATGACGACAGACGGCAGCATATCCGGTATCGACAGGGAAGCATACGCCGTGTGCGAAGAACGTGTCGTTCGCGAACTGCAGGAGCAAGGGAAGCCCTTCATAGTTGTGCTCAACTCTATCCATCCCGAAGATCCGGATACCGTCTCGCTATGCGAAAAGCTTTCTGAGCGCTACGGCGCCGTCGTCAAACCGTCAGATGTGCTTAATATGGGTATCGATGAAATAAACGGTCTTCTCGAAAGTCTGCTTGCGGAATTCCCGATAAAGCTTATACGCATCGATACGCCCTCGTGGATTCGTGCGCTCGGGCCGTTGCATTGGCTCACCAAGGAGGCGCTTGACGCCGTAAGCGAATGCGCAGGACGCATGGCAAAAATGCGCGACTATTCCGCTCTGACGGAAACGCTCTCATCGCTTGAAAGCTTCAAGCCGTGCAAGCTCGTTTCCGTCGAACCGGGCAGCGGCACTATCGCGGCGGAGCTCGTACCGCAAGACAACATGTTCTATACGGTTCTCGGTGAACAGTGCGGCTTCACGATTGAGAACGACTTCCAGCTAATCTCAACCTTGAAGGAGTTTTCACACGCAAAGCGCGAATACGATAAGATAAGCGTTGCGCTTGATTCGGCGCTGCGCACGGGCTACGGAATGGTAGCGCCTGAGCCCGATGCCATGGTTCTCGACGAGCCCGAAATCGTACAGCAAGGCAGCCGCTTCGGCGTTAAACTCAAGGCAAAGGCGTCGGGCCTGCACCTGATACGGGTCGACATTGAGTCGGAGGTTTCGCCGCTCGTAGGCACGGAGGAGCAGTCTGAGGAATTCATGCAATATCTGCTGGACACCTTTGAAAAGGAGCCGACAAAAATATGGCAGACAAACATATTCGGCAAACCGCTCTATGACCTTGTAAAAGACGGCATGGCCGGAAAAATCAACAGAATGCCCGAAGCCGTTCAAATGAAGCTGCAATCGACCGTTCAGCGCATGGTCAACGACGGCTGCAACGGTCTGATATGCATAATGCTGTAATTATTTGAAATAGCATCAAAGCCCGAGAAGCGCGCACTTGACGCCCTTGGGCTTTTTGATTTATACGGTTCTGCATTCTAATTTGTGCATCAAGTACAGCACGGCCTTATGTTGTCTCATCCGTTTTCTTTTTCAATGAAAGCTTGCTCTCCTCACCCCTGATTATTCTCGCAATATTTTTTCTGTGACGAATGAATATCATTATGAACATGAACGCGCAAAGTATCACGAGCGGTATGTTTTCATTATACAGCGCTATCGTAAGCGCCGTAAAGACGGTTATGCCTACGAGTGCGCCAAGCGACACCATTCGCCATATGGCTATAACCGCCGCCGCTACGATGCTCGTCACAAGCGCAGGCAGCGGTGCAGCCAGCCACGCTATCGCCAATGAGCACGCTACCCCCTTGCCGCCCTTATACCTGAATATTATTGGAAAGTTGTGACCAAGTATAACCCCCACGGCGCTTATATAGCCTCCGACAGACACGGGCGATGCGCCAAGCACAGACTCGTTCGGCGCCGCAAGCTTAAGAATCAGCATACCTGTGATCATAGCCGCAACCGCCTTCAAAAAATCGCATACGAACGTCGCTGCCGCAGATTTTACGCCAAAAATGCGCAGCATGTTTGTCGTGCCTGCGTTGCCGCTGCCGTGATTTCGTATATCATCGTGATATCGGGTTTTGCTGACGATTATTGCCGTCTCAACATTCCCTATAAAATAGCCGCATACAAGCGCCAAAACGCAAGCCGCAATTACCATGTTGCCCTCCATCGATGCTTTAATAACAAGCCCATTTGCTTTTATTCTCCGTCATTCTCCCTGCCCTTAGGGACGTTTAGTCGGTCCGTGTTCTTCTCGCGCTTTCGTACGATTATGCGGATGGGCGTGCTATCTAATCCGAATGATTTCCTTAAATAGTTTTCAAGATACCTCTTGTACGAAAAATGCATTATATCAGGATCATTGACAAAGAGAACGAACGTCGGCGGCCTTACGCTGACCTGCGTCGCGTAGTAGATTCTGAGCCTTCTGCCGTTATCCGACGGAGGTTCCGTTATTGTCACAGCCTCGGAAACTATGTCATTGAGCAGGCCCGTCGATATTCTGCGGCTGCTTTGCTCATAAACAAGGCGCACATATTCCATAACTTTATTCACTCGCTGACCGTTGAGCGCCGATATAAACAGCATGGGCACATATTCCATGAACGCGAGATCGCTCCTGAGTTTCTTCTTGAACTCATTCATCGTGTTAGTGTCTTTCTCTATCAAATCCCACTTGTTCACAATGAGCACGCACGCCTTGCCCTCCTCATGGACATATCCCGCCAAACGGACGTCCTGCTCGCTCAACCCCTGGCTCGCGTCAATAACTATGAGCGCCACATCGGCGCGCCTTATCGCCCCGAGCGAACGTATAACGCTGTATCTCTCTATGCTCTCGTCCTCAATCGCTCTTTTCCTGCGAATACCGGCGGTATCTATAAGTATATACTGTTCGCCCATGTATTCAAACGGCGTATCTATCGCGTCGCGTGTCGTTCCCGGTATGTTGCTCACTATGGTGCGTTCACGTCCAAGCAGTGCGTTCACAAGACTCGATTTGCCTACATTCGGGCGGCCAACAACGGCTATACCTATCGCCTGCTCATCATCTTCATGCTCCGTTTTGGGGAAATGTGAAACTATTTCGTCAAGCATGTCGCCAAGTCCGAGCCCCTGCTCGCCCGATATTGCCATAGGCGTACCGATGCCGAGCGAATAGAAATCATAGACGGAATCCTCAAACTTCGCCGTATCGACCTTGTTGACGACGAGAACTATCGGCTTTGAGCTTTTTCTCAGCATATCTGCGACGTCCTCGTCGGCGCTCGTTATACCCTCGCGGCCATCGGTTACGAAGAGAATCACATCCGCCATGTCTATGGCAAGCTGCGCCTGCCTGCGCATCTGAACGCTTATCACGTCTTCCTTAACAGGCTCGATTCCGCCCGTGTCTATCAGCGTAAACTTATGATTGAGCCACTCCGCGTCGCAATATATCCTGTCGCGCGTTACACCGGGCGTGTCTTCAACTATTGCGACTCGCCTGCCTACAAGCTTATTAAATAATGTAGATTTTCCTACGTTCGGCCGACCGACGACGGCCACAAGCGGTTTTGCCATTTATTCACCTCATCGAGCCATTGCAAAAAGCTCTTCAATCAATATATCGCCGTCAGACGGACAAAGCGCCCGAACATTCTTATTCAGCGCGGCCTCAAGCTCGCCGAGCCTTACGCCATCGAGGAATATGTCGTCATTTTCGCGCATCATGCTTTCCGGAATTATCACCGCGTCCCCGTTCAGCCTGCCGCCAAGCTGATCGACTATGTCCCCCGCCGTAACAAGCCCCGCCACGGTCACGCTCTCGCCCAAAAAGCTGTTGCGCACGCCATGCACGTTTACATGAATGTTGTACTCTTTAAGCCGCGTGAATGCGCTCCCCAAAAACTCCTTCGCGCTCTCGCCGGTCACTGCATCAAGCGTCAGTCGGCGCTTGAGCGGTTTTTTGTATTTGAGCGCCTCGTTCATCTCCGACTCAAGCTTTCTCAGCAGTCCGACACCGTTCTCAAGCTGCGGATAATCCTCGTAAAGCTCCTGCGGCGGAATCTCCAAGCCCGCCTTGATATACATCTCGTCCGCCGCATATGCAAAGGACGTACCGTGAAGCCCCCGCATTTTCCGCTGCCATGCCTCCGTCTGTGCTATCGCTTCGCGTGCCTCTTCACGCGTCTGACATCTCAGCGGGTACAAGCCGTCTCTGTGTTTCGTAAGCCCCACAGGCACTATTGCGACAGACTGCGCTGCCGGATAGAGTGCGCTCAGCTTCTCAAGCGTATACTCAAGCCTCTCGCCGTCGTTTATATCCGGGCAAAGCACAACCTGGCAATGAAAGCGTATACCCGCCTCCTTCAGCCGCTCGAGCCTTTCGCCTATCAGATCGGCTGTCGGATTCGCCATCATCAGCTTTCTTAACTCGCCGTCCATCGTATGAACCGATATGTACAGCGGACTCGCTTTACGCTTTATTATGCGCTCAAACTCTCGCTCGTCAACATTGGTGAGCGTTATATAATTGCCCATTATAAGCGACATACGCCAGTCGTCGTCCTTGACATGGAGCGTTTTTCTCCCGCCGCGCGCCATCTGGTCAATAAAGCAGAAAATGCATCTGTTTTTGCAGCTTCGGACGCCGCCTATAAGGTCGTCGGCGAAGTTTATGCCGAGCGGCTCGTACATTTCCTTTTCAATGTCGGCTTCCACTATTTCGCCGTCGGGCGTTTCTATCGCTACCACAAGGTTTTCGGCTGTACATAGCTGCTCATAGTCTACTATATCGACTATATCCTCGCCGTTTATCGATATAAGAAACGAGCCGGGCTCTATGGAAAGCTCGTCCGCTATCGAATCCTTATCTACACCCGTTATTCTGTGCCGCATACGCATACGCTCCCATTGTCTTTTGCTATTATAGCATGAAATTGGCCTGCCGATAAAGAAGTATTTGCCAAATCCGTCCGCTTTTATGACAATCTACTTATTCAATATGCGCGCGAGCATAGGCCGCGCAACCTTCATCGCACCCTTTGGACAAAACTCCTGACAGCAGAAGCAGCGTATGCATATGCTCGTATCGACGTGCGCCTTTCCGTTCCTGAGCGTGACAGCGTGCGCCGGGCATATCCTTTCGCACTTGCCGCAGCCTGTGCACTCGCTCTCATTCGCCTTAGGGCGCGGGCGCAGACTCCGCCGCACAAATCCGTTCAATATGAGAAACCTGTCGGAAAAATCGAGCTTTTGCGGAGGTATCTTCTCATAATCGTCAATTATGAACGGCTCAATATCGCCGTACACGCCCACATCATTCACGCTGCCCGACATAGGTATAAAGCCTCGCTCGAGCGCCGCCTTCAGCGTCAAAACATCGTCTGCACCCAGCCCTATAAGCTTGGCGCATACAAGGTCGAGCTTGTATGGGCTCTTTGACGCAAGCACAGCCCCTATTCTGCGCGGCGTTCCCGCTGTCGGCCCGTTCCCCTCCATGCCTACGATGGCGTCTACAACGCATAGCGACGGCTTAAAATACTCGTTCAGATCGATTATCATATGCGCAAACTGCATGGGCTTTGAAAACCTGTAATGATACTCGGGCTTGCGCGTACCGGGTACAACGCCGAACATGTTCTTCACGGCGCAGCTCATGCCCATCATTCCATGCGTTTTAAGCTTAGAAAAATTTATTATCGCGTCGGCCTCGTCAAGATACGATGTGTACTCAAATTCATGCGCGGAATATGCCTGTGGGAAGTGCGCCGTGCTCTGCGCAACATTCCTGTTAAGCTTCACGCCGTCGCGTTCAAGCTCCGCCATGCCTGTAGCCGCATAAACTGCGTTCAGCTTCGCTGTGTTGAACGTACCGCCCGGGCTATCGCCTATTACGACGCTCGCCCCTCTTTCCAGCAGCATATCGCAAAGCGCGCCGATAAGAGCGGGATGCGTGGTTGCCGCCCCGTCGGGATGCTTGTGTGTCACAAGGTTTGCCTTTATAGCAATCTTCATGCCCGGCTTTACAAAATCAAGCCCATCTATCGGCAAGAGCACTTCCTCAAGCGCCCGCCGCACACTCTCACACGAATAGTCGCCGCAGCTTACAACAGAAACCTCTGCGCTCATATTCCGTTCTCCCGGCTCATTCTCTTTAGAAGCGCCTTCAGCACGCTCGTCGAGTGCTCGGCAGCCATGGCGCAGTTTTGCTTGAACGTCGCCATACCCGTATTGTCCTCGACATCCGAAATCGACCGTATCGCTGCAAACGGTTTCTTGTTCGCATAGCAAACATGCGCTGCCGCCGCCGTTTCCATATCGACGCAAAGCGGCTTGAACCTGTCGTTTATCTCGGCGCGTCCATTCGTCTCAACAGACGCCTCGCCGGTCACGACGACGCCAAAATATACGGGCTGCTCAAATTCGTGCGCATCGACCGCCTCGCGCATGAGCAAAACCATATGTTCATCGGCATAGAAGCGCGGCACTTTCATAAAAGGATGATAGTCGCGCAAAATAGCATCGTCCACATCATGGTACGCAATCTCCGTTGCTATCGCCGTATCGCCTATCTTAAGCCGTCTGTCCATGCCTCTCGCAACGCCGCAAACAATAATGGCGTCAACTGCGTATATATCGATGAGCACCTGTGCCGCTATGGCAGCGTTAACCTTACAGACGCCGCTAAGCACCGCAACGCACTTAACGCCGTTCAGCATTCCGCTCAAAAACTCAAGCCCTGCACGGCATGTGCGCACGACCGCGCCCATGCTCTTTTCTATCGGCGCAAGCTCATCTCCGGACGGCGCAATTATACCTACGACCTTATGCATTACGTTTCCTCCGCAATTTTTTATTGTTGTAACTGTATAATATCATTAAAAATGTCTTCGAACAACAGGCTTAAAGCTTAGGATATAATAAAAACGGCCGATCCCGTACAGGTCGCACCGTTTATCATTCTAACAGCGGCGAATATCAGGGAAGCTTAAATTTATCGAGATATTCGCCATACTTCTTTGCGAATTGCTCATCCGCTCCGCCGCGAACCTCGCTTAAATACTCGTGTGTATCAAAGCTTTCGTGATCTATTTCTATCACGCAAACCGCTATATTCGAGCAGTGATCCGATACGCGCTCATAGTTATTGAGTATGTCGGAGAATATAAACCCAAGCTCGATGGTGCATTTTCCCTTTTGCAGCCTGTCGATATGTCTTATTTTCACATCCTCGATTAAGCCGTCAATGACCTCTTCAAGCGGCTCCACCTTGGAGGCAAGCTGCGTGTCGTTGTTTATAAACGCACCCACTGCAAAGCCGAGTATCTTATGAAGCGCCGATGTGAGCACCGCAAGCTCCTCCTTCGCGTCATCTGAGAAAGTAAGTCCCTTTGCATTCAGCTCGCGCGTAGCGTTCAAAAGATTAACGGCATGGTCGCCAATGCGTTCGAAATCGCCTATGCTGTGAAGCAGCTTCGATATCTCCTTGCTGTCTCGGTTTGACAGATCCTTGCTCGCAAGCTTTACAAGGAAAGTACCGAGCTTGTCCTCATACATGTCGAGCTGCTCTTCACATTCACTTATCTTGTCGGCGTTCCTGGCGCTGAATTTATTTAGCACCTGCTCCGTCGCCATAACGAGCGCGTCCTGCGCCAGCTTGGCCATTTTGCCCGTAAGGTTATCGCATTCCGCGACGGCCACGGACGGCGAAAGCAGAAGCCTTTCGTCGAGAAGCTCGTATTTTTCGGCTGCGTTTTTCTTATCCCTCACTATAAACATGGCAATATCGACGAGCTGCTTCTGGAACGGGAAGAGCATTATCGTTGTTATTATGTTGTATGCCGTATGGCAGAACGCTATGCCCACAGTATCTATCGTCTGCGTCATAAACTCAAACCGGAATATCGCATTAAGCGCGTAAAGTATTACAAGGCACGCAGCAGTGCCTATTATATTCGACACGACATGCACGACGGCCACGCGCTTGGCGTCCCTGTTTACGCCTATGCTCGATATGAGCGCCGTAGCGCAGGTGCCTATGTTCTGACCCATTATTATAGGTATGGCCATTCCGTATGTTATGCCGCCCGTCAAGGAAAGCGCCTGCAATATACCCACGGAAGCGGCGGAGCTTTGTATTATTCCGGTGACGACTGCGCCCGTCAAAACGCCAAGCAGCGGATTCTTAAACGCGGTAAGTATCCCTGCAAACTCAGGCATGTCAGCAAGCGGTGACACCGCCCCGCTCATTACCGTCATGCCAAACATGAGAACCGAAAAACCGAGCAGCGTCATGCCTATATCCTTGCGCCTTTGCTTTTTCGACATCATCAGCATGGCTATGCCGATTAGCGCTATCAACGGTGCGAACGACTCAGGCTTCAGGAGTCTTAGAAACGGGTTTGCGTTATCGCTTATTCCCGAAAGCGAAAGCACCCACGCCGTCAGCGTAGTGCCTATATGCGAGCCGAGTATGGCGCCCGTAGTCTGACCAAGCTCCATTATTCCTGAGTTCACAAGACCAACAAGCATTACTGTAAGCGCGGATGACGACTGTATTGCGACGGTTATGCCCGCGCCCGACAAGAGGCTCATCCACGGATTTGACGTAAGCCGCTTGAGCGTGGACTCAAGCTTGCCCCCCGCCATTTTCTCAAGGCCGCCCGACATAATATGCATTCCGAAGAGAAAGAACGCAAGTCCTCCAAGCAGCGTTATTACAGAAAAAATGTCCATTACTCACCCAACCCGTTTTTTGCTTAATAGAATAATTCTATTTCCCGTCGGTAAAGACAAACATCATATTTATGTTAAACGCATGTTAACAGAATCCGCAGCATCGGCATTTTTGAATCTCAAGCTTACGCATGTACCAACGCCGACAGCGCTCTCCATGGTTATTTCTGCGTCATGGAAAAGCGCGCCGTGCTTAACTATTGAAAGCCCGAGTCCCGTGCCGCCTATCTCCTTGGAGTGACTCTTGTTCACACGGTAAAAGCGCTCAAACACCCTCTCACATTCATCCTGCGGTATTCCTATACCTGTATCCGCCACACTGACCTTCGCGGCGCCGCGCTCGTCAGGCGCGACGGAAATCACGACCTTTCCGCCCGTGCGGTTATATTTAATAGCGTTGTCGCAGAGATTATATATCATTTCTCCCATTATCTGCTCAGACCCACGCACCACCATTCTCTCGCCTGTCATCTCGACGGTAACATCGCGTTTTTTCGCTATTGGACGCAAGCTTTCGGCTATTGTATCGCAAAGTCCGTATAGCTCGATAGACTCCTGTTTCGTGTCTACAGCGCCCTCATCAAGCTGTGAAAGCTTAATTATGTCGCCTACAAGCGCTATAAGACGCCTTGCCTCATCATGTATTCTGCCCGCAAAGCGCGGGATGTCCTCCGGCTTCACAAGTCCGTCGCGTATTATTTCGGCATATCCCGATATCGACGTAAGCGGTGTTTTTAGCTCATGCGACACGTTTGCAGTGAACTCGCGCCTCATTCTGTCCTGGCTGCTGTGCTCGGTCATTATCTCGCCCATCTGCATTTTTATCTTGTCGTTCTGATCTGCGATACGCTCCGCAATGGCGCTGAGTTCTTCATATTTGTTCGTTCCCACGGGATCGTCAAGATCTATTTTTTTAATCGGCTCTATTGTTTTTTGCGCTACAGCGTACGCACATATGGCGCTCACCGCAACGCCTATCGCAAAAACGCCCATCGCACTGAAAAGCGTCCTTTCGTCTCCGTATGAAAGCATGCATACGATTATAAGGCATAGTGCGAGCACCGCCATTGCAGTGCAAAACACTGCGCCGAATATGCGTTGTCTCATTGCTTATCACCTATTTTATAGCCGATGCCGCGTACCGTTTCTATGCAGTCTCCCGCACTGCCGAGCTTTTGCCTGAGCGTCCTTATATGGACGTCGACCGTTCGACTTTCGCCGTCAAACGAATACCCCCACACGGCGTTGAGTATCTGATCGCGCGTAAGCACTATGCCCTTGTTTTTCAAAAGCATACACAGCATCTCAAACTCTTTAAGCGTAAGTGAAACATCCGTCCCGTCGACCTTTGTTATGTGCTTGGACGGGCATACATACAAGTTGCCGACACGATACTCTGTCGGCGAAAAGGCTGTCGTTTCCGAGCGCCTTATAAGCGCCTTGACGCGCGCAAGCAGCTCCATCATTCCAAAAGGCTTTGGCATATAGTCGTCCGCACCGCAGTCAAGGCCCAGAACCTTGTCATATTCGCTGCCCTTTGCAGTCAGCATCATTACCGGTATTTTGGCGGTTTTCGCAGATGCGCGCAGTTTTTTAAGTATCTGGATTCCGTCCTCTTCCGGAAGCATTATGTCGAGCAATATAAGCCGCGGCATTTCACGCTCCATCGCCTTCCAAAAATGTGATGGCCGTGAAAAGCCTACAGCGTCGAGCGAAATGCTGTTTAGTGTGTATATCACAAGCTCTCTTATATTCTCGTCATCCTCAACAAAGTATATCATACCGTCATAATCTCCCTGTCGCGGCCACGCGAAGCCTATAATGACCTATTATCGATTATATATTGAACTAAACATATTTTCAAGCGCGAGTCATGCGCTCCGCAGCACTGATGTCACGCTTAATCTATAAAGCAGTCCACCGTCACGCTTGCGCAGCTAACCGCATGCATATGCTTTTTCACTACGTTCACATGATAAAGATCGTTTTGATACGCATCAAGCGCTTCTTGCCCGTCAAGCACCACCTCGAGAATTATATCATACGATCTATGCGAATGCAGCGTGTCTATGCCCACGCTTACGCTGCGCGCCATCGGTACGTTTTCACGCATGGAAAGCAGTATTTCCTTTGTTTGCCTGCAAAGCTCTTCCGTCGGCTCGGCAAGCTTAAAACATACAACATGTTTATACATCGCTTTTCCCCCGTACTATATTGTCATGCGTTTCCGAGAAGCAGGCCCGGGGCGCGGCGCTTTGCGAAATCCATTGCGGCGTCAAATATGAGCTTTTGCCCTTCCTCATTCGGATGTATGCCGTCCTCGCAGATATACTTTCTGTAGTCGGGCGTATTCAAAAACGCATGGCGCACATTTATCATGGCTGTGGATGTTATATCCGCCACATACTCGAGCGCGGCGTTATATCGCTCGTGCCACCAGTATATGCGGCCTACCTGTCCGAGCCATTTAAGCACGTTCTTTGCTTTCTCCTCGTCGCCCGCCGTAAAAAACGCGAAATACCTGTCGGCATCCACCGGCGGAAGGTTTACGAGCACGGGCTCTATGTCATTCTCGCGTGCCTCGCTGACTATCTGCTTCAGCGTGTCAGTATACACGGGAAGCGTAGTTTTGGGCAGATGCTCCGCATACGGATCCTTCGCAATCTCGTCCCAGTTGAAATCGCTGTCGTTTCCTCCTACCTCAAGAACGAGTATTGATTTTTCTTCGTTTTCGGTCTTGTCGAGCCTCTGCTTTGGCTCTTTTTTGAATATGCGCGTCTCTATCGCCGATTTAACGTCTGTAACGAGCCAACCCAGACGCGATACCTGTTCGAGCGTAGCGTTCATCGTATTTTTTATGAACCCCGCAAACCCTTCTTTATTTGCGCGCACATAACGTTTTCTCGGCGCGTCGAATACTATGCCCTTCGCTATCGAATCACCCGCGAGTATTATGCTGCTTCCTTTCGTTTCCATTGTCGCGTTTTCCTTTCCTCGGATTTTTGATGTCGACGCGCATTGCTCCATGCTTTACAGCATATGGACGTTTTGCGCAATTACTGTGGAGCGCAAGCCCTGTTTATTCGAGTATAAGCTCGACGAGCGCGTCATTGTTTATACCTTCTACCCCAATGTTCATCTGTAAACAGAATCCGTCGAACAGCGCTAAAAGCGATTGAGACATTCGCCTGAGTCTCTCCGACATCGGTGCGCTCATCTTGAGCGATCCAACCTCGAGCATTACCGTCCACTCACGATATTTGGTAGCCATCTTCTTTTTTAGCGAGCTGTTGCCCATCATGGCGTCGGCGCAAAGCATCAAATGCAGCTTTGTCACGCTTTCATCGGCCGTAAGCATTTCTATGAGCATGACTACCGCCTCTTTAGCTTCCCTGTCGCGGTTAAGCGTATCTATCCAATTAAAAAGAAGATCCGTAATGCGACCAAGATTGTAATCGGAAATATCGTTGACGAGATGCTCCTTCGAAGGATAGTAGTAATAGAGTGTGCCCTTGCTTAACCGCGCCTCTTTCGCAATATCCGCAAGGCTCGTTTCATGTATGCCTTTTTCCGTAAACAGTCGCGTCGCCGTCTCAAGAATCGCCGCCCTTACGCTTTCAAACTCGCCATGCTGCTTCGCCATACAGAACCCCCGAAATAACGTCTTCGGTCGGTCAGTCAACCGACAATTTAAGTATAGCCTACTCGTTACCGAACGTCAACGACACGATTGTGAAATTATTGTAACAGCGGTTTTCATTATGAGCATGTTCATGCTCGGGTCATTATTGCTTGCCGGAATACAATTTCATCGTATGCAAAAAAACGATAAATAAAGGGCCGCTGTCTTGCAGCGTCCCTTTATGTCCAATCCGAATGTTTTCGTACTTTGTGGGTTTCGCCGCCCGGAAGCGAATGCGAGAGGCGAAACATGTAAAAATTCGAAAAAGTGGCGTTTAGCCACTTTTTCGACAGTCGCAGGGCCGCTGTCCTGCAGCGGCTGCTGCGTCTTTGTTTGTTACCTTATCGGCATACGCTTATCTGTTCTTCAGCGCTTCAATAAGCTTTGGAACAATCACATTAAGGTCTCCGACTATTCCAAGGTCAGCAACATCAAATATGGGGGCGGACGCATCTTTGTTTATTGCGATGATGTACTCGCTCTCCTCCATGCCTGCAAGGTGCTGTATCGCGCCGCTTATGCCGCACGCTATATAGAGATTGGGATGGACCGTCTTACCCGTCTGGCCGACCTGCCGCTCGCGTTCAATAATGCCCGCATCTACGTTCGCCCTCGATGACGCCACCTCGCCGCCAAGCTCTCCGGCCAAATCATAAAGCATCTTGAATTTTTCCTTTGAACCGACGCCGCGTCCGCCTGAAACAAGCACTTTAGCTTCAGTAATATCTACCGTACGCTTGTCTCCTTTGACAACCTCGAGTATTCTCACTTTCTCATCATCCGCGCCGAATTTAACCTTGTGCTCCGTTATTTTGCCGTTTCTCGCCGCATCGCCTTCAAGCGTCTGCATAACGCCTGGACGCACAGTCGCCATCTGCGGTCTGTGGTCGGCGCAGACTATCGTCGCCATTATGTTTCCGCCAAACGCGGGGCGCGTCATGAGCAGGTTCTTAGTTTCGGCGTCTATCTCAAGCTTCGTGCAGTCAGCAGTTAGACCCGTATGAACCATCGACGACACACGCGGCGCAAGGTCGCGGCCAATGCTCGTCGCTCCATAAAGTACGATTTCAGGCTTGTATTCGTCGATTACGGATACCATAGCCTTTGCGTACGGAGCTGTCAGATACTCGCCGAGTCTTTCGTCGTTTACAACTATGACTTCGTCCGCACCGGCACGGATAAGCTCGCTCGCCTTATCGGTGATGTTGCTGCCAAGCAGCACGGCAACTACGCTCTGCCCGAGTGCGTCCGCAAGCTCTCTTGCCTTACCTATAAGCTCCAACGAAACCTTTTGAATAACTCCGTCACGCTGCTCCGCAAATATGAATACATTCTTGCTCATACCGTTCACCTCATTATATCAAATGTTTCTCGGCAAGCTTCTCGACGATTATGCGAACCGCATCGTCCGCATCGGTCTCAAACTTCTCGCCCTTACCCTTGGGCTGCTTTGTGAAGCTTTGTTTTACTCTTGTCGGCGAACCTCCAAGGCCTATGTTTGACTTGTCTATCACGTCCTCAAGGTCTGCAAGCGTTATCTTGGCGACCTTCTTTTCCCTGTAAGCGTCAAATACGCCGGAAACGCTCATATATCTGGGCTTATTAAGCTCCGACAGAACTGTTATCAGGCACGGAAGCTGTGCTTCGACTATGTGGTATCTATCCTCAAACTGCCTGCGAAGAACTATCGAGCGCTCGTTGACGGCCTCTATGTTTTCGACATAGCTGACCTGCGGAAGCCCAAGATGCTGCGCTATCTGCGGTCCTACCTGGGCCGTGTCGCCGTCTATCGCCTGACGTCCTGCTATTATTAGATCATAATCGAGCTTTTTAATCGCCGACGCTATCGTATATGATGTCGCCCATGTGTCAGCGCCGCCAAACGCGCGATCCGTCACAAGTATTGCCTCATCCGCACCCATTGCAAGCGCCTCTCTGAGCGCAACATCCGCTTGCGGAGGGCCCATGCTGACGACAGTGACCTTGCCGCCCGCCTGTTCGCGTATGCACAACGCCGCTTCGAGAGCCGCCTTATCGTCGGGGTTTATTAT